>PJTT01000044.1_pt1 | contig 253505 bp, 175 predicted proteins | sample 1512261 | NCBI WGS metagenome assembly PJTT01 (sample SAMN08177685, study PRJNA422409) | Soil metagenome, whole genome shotgun sequencing project. | isolation source: Soil (2) enriched on wood chips | place: USA: Madison | collected 2015-01-15 | reverse complement strand
GCGGATCAGGCTGGCAATAGTTTGTGCCATCACCTTTGAACCGCTTTTTACATCGGCCTGGATATTGACGCTGATCTTTTCGAGACTATCGATATAATTACCTGAAGTTTTTTGTTTACTCATTGCTTGGGTTTGTTTGATTGGAGTAGCCTTATTTATTTTAATGAATAATTTATTGATTTTTCCCGTAATAATTAGTGCCCCAAAGGTTGTACCGCTTTTTCTGTATTTCCAGTCGTTGACTAAAATTATCCCAGTTTTTCTGCTCCTGCGGTGTCCATAACACTTCGCTCACTGCGGCCACGCGAGGGAATATCATATACTCCACCTTGGGCGAATTACTGATATATTCTGTCCACAGGTTGGCTTGTCCACCCTGTACATATCTTTTTTCTTCAGCTGAAAGGGCATCCGGAAAGATCTTCCAGCTATATACTTTCTCAATAGGGAGAAAGCCCTTATTATCACTAATGGTAACCGAATCTTCTTTTTTGGCTTGCTGGTAATCGATATAAGCATAAGTGGTTGGTGTCATGATCACATTATGGCGCTCTTTTGCAGCCTCAATGCCACCTGCTTCACCACGCCAGCTCATTACCCATGCGTTAGGCGCAAGTCCGCCTTCCAGTATTTCGTCCCAGCCCAGTAAGGTTTTGCCCTTTGCATTTAAATACTTTTCCATGCGTTGCACAAAATAGCTTTGCAGGTAATGCTCCGCTTTATGCTTGTCATCGCCTTTAATATTGAGATCTTTGATCCTTTTTTGACAATTGGGGCAATTTTGCCAGTTAGTTTTCGGGGCTTCGTCACCGCCAATATGCACAATTTTAGATGGGAATAAAGGTAGTACTTCATTTAAAACATCCTGCATGAAACTGAAAGTTGATTCTTTACCGGCACAAAAGATATCATCATATACGCCCCAGCTTTGCATTACCGTTTTGTTAGTAGTGTCTCCGGCCCAGTTGGCGGGTTTGTTGCCAGCCTTATTAAAAAAGTAATAAGTAGGTTTCTCAGGAAAACAGCTTAAAAAAGGATAAGCTGCAATGGCAGCACTGCCATGTCCAGGCATTTCAATTTCGGGAACCACTGTTACAAACCGGTCTGCTGCATATTTCACCACTTCTTTAACCTGCTCCTGTGTGTAAAATCCTCCATATCGTTGATTGGTGTTCCCCGTGCCAGGGTATCGGCCAATAATGGTACCGTTACGGTAGCCACCTACCTGGGTAAGTTTCGGGTATTTTTTTATTTCAATACGCCATCCCTGGTCATCGGTCAAATGCCAGTGGAAATAGTTCATCTTATGCAAAGCTATATAGTCAATATATCTTTTTATAAAATCCAGCGGAAACACATGCCTGCTTACATCCAGCATCAGGCCCCGATAGTGAACTGCGGGAGCGTCAGCGATACTAACCGCGGGAATCTTCAGTAGGGTACTTTTTTCTACTGGCAATAGCTGTATCAGCGATTGTACGCCGTAAAAAGCGCCAGGCGCAGTAAGGCCGTTAATAATGGCCCTGGTTTTATCCACATTTAAACTGTAACCATCTTTAGCACTATTGCCGGCTTTTATAATAATGCCTGTTGTACCTTTGGGCTTTACCGGTAAGATGAAACCGTAGCAATTTTTAAGATATTCGTTTAAAAAGTTTGCAGATTTTATTTCATCTTTGGTTTGCGCAATAATGGCTGTTTTAGTGGTAATGGTAAAAAAACCTTCTTTTTCAGTAATACTGGTGGGTTGAGGTATGATATTCACTTTCTGAGCGATGACTGATGTACAGGCAGAAAGCAATAGTAATAGGGCAGAAAATAATTTAAGCATAGCAAAGACTGTTTAAGAAGATGCCAAGATAAGTATTTTTGGAAGAGCTGATACCCAAAACGCAGTGCAAACGATTGCCTTTTAAAAAGTTTTATGACAAACAAGCAAATAGTAGAAAAATTTTACGAAGCCTTTAGCCGGAGGGATTTTGAAACGATGAATAGCTGCTACGCAGATGATATAGTGTTCAGCGATCCGGTGTTTGGTTTTTTAAGGGGAGACGAAGTGAGAGCCATGTGGAAAATGCTTTGTACGAATGCAAAAGACTTTATATTGACTTTTGATGAAATTACAGAGATAGACCAGGAATACCTGGCCTGTAAATGGGTTGCTTCCTACACGTTTTCCGGAACAGGCAGGAAGATCGTTAATCGCGCAAAAGGTTTTATGAGAATAAATGAAGGCCAGATTGTAGAGCATAGTGATGGTTTTCGGCTCAGTACATGGCTGGCCCAGGCATTTGGTGTAACGGGCAAGTTATTTGGCTGGACGAATTTTATGAAAAGAAAAGTGCAGAACAGGGCGAGGAAGAATCTAGGAAACTTTATGGATGCGGAGGAGAAGCTGGTTGGGAATAGCTAGTAGTGAGTAGAGGGAAATGTTTAATGTTTGGGTATTCAATGTTTGATGTTTAAAGCTCTGTGCCGCCGTTTCTCTGCGAGCTCTGCGTAAAATAAAAGGCTAGTAGTGAGTAGGAAGAAAATATTCAACACTCAATCTGCAATAAATTGCCGGGTTAGTTTGCTCACTTGGCGTGAAATGAAAAAGCTAGTAGGGAATAGCTAGCAGTGAGTAGGAGGGAAATGTTTAATGTTAGGTATTCAATATTTGGTGGTTATACCCTTGTTTCTCTCTGTGCACTTAGCGTGAAACCAAAATCTGCCGGAGGATCCAATCTATTTTATCCCCCCAAATGCAGCGAAGCAGAGATTTTTATGCAATATTTCCGTTGTACTAAAGCCCACTTCTTTCATAATGCCTAATTGATAGGTTACTGAACGGGGTGAATCTTCTTTGGCTATATAATCGAGTACTTTCTGACGGTATTCTTTTCCGCCAAAGCTTTCAAGGTAATCGCCGTATTTGCTCCAGATATAATCGTCCAGTCGCTGGTCGTCTTGGGTTACCAGGTCGCTGATCATCAAACAGCCGCCGGGTTTCAGCAAGCTGTATAATTTTGCAAAAGTGGTTTTCCAATCCTCCTCATCACGTAAGTGATGTAATACGGCCCCGGCTAATATAATATCATAGCCGTTTTGAGTGAGTGGGATTTTCCGTATATCTCCCTGGTGGGTCTCAACGCTTCCGGTTGTTTGTGCAGATACTCTTTCCAAGGCTTTGTCGAGCATCGGTTGGCTCAGGTCCACCAATGTGCAGTGAAGGTCTGGAAGTTTAGAAAGCATTTTCAAAGTATAGTTACCTGCGCCACAGCCAATATCCAGTAAATTTGTTGCCTGCGGAACTATATTTTTTGCGGCTTCAGTAATCAACTCCAGTGAAATAGTAGCGTCTATAGTAGACTGCTGACCGGTTTCCAGGTTGGCAAATCTTTCTACATCATTGTCAAAACGCTCGCGTATTTCTGCTATAGTTGATTTCATAAATGTTTTTAAAAGATATGGAAAGAGCTCCCGCATTTATTGGAAGCCCTTCTATATTAAGTAATTATTTTGAAGCGATCTTTTCTGCCAGCCAAAGGTATTCTGATGCAAAATTGTGGATACTTTTTTCAAAAGCCGGGTCGATCAAATCACCATTTTCATCAATTTTTTTATCTATCGTAGGTATTACCAATAATTGCGGACAAACGATTGTAAACAGTCCTGCTCCCAGTAAGATCAGCTGCTGCGCTGCTCTCATACCTCCAAATCCGCCGTTTGAAGCCGTAACAACGCCCAGTGTTTTGTGCAATTGTTTAGGAAAATGGTCCACCATGTTTTTTAAAGATGGAGAGTAGCTTCCATTATACTCGGGCGTAACAAATATGAAAGCATCTGCTTTAAATATCCGCTCAAACAATGGTTTCCAGGGGTCTGGGGTATTATCGATAGAGTTAAATACTTTTTCTACCCAGGGTAACTGGTGTTCGCGGCAATCGATAATGCCCACGTTATGCTCTGTATTTTTTTGAAACCATTTCTGCACTGCGTATGCCGCTCTTATTGTTAAGCTCTGTTGCCGGGGACTGCCGGATATTATTTCAATGTTCATGAAGTCTAAGTTTAAAAAATAACAGCGAAGTAAAGCAATTGTTGGCATAACTGAGCCTGAATATAAGGGACCTATTTGTATGTAGCACTAGTGTAATGAAGCCAGGCCGGGATATTTTAAAAAGTTATTGGTTCAGGATCCCGCAATTTTAGGATCATTAATTCTTATTTTCGGTATTCAAATTTGCTCTATGATGAATCGTAAGCGTTTTTTACAGATGGGCGCCTTAACGGGTGTGGCAGCATCGGTATGGGGAAAGACAGCCTATTCCCAGCATACAAATAAGGTAAGCGGGCCTGTGGTTGTGTCCACCTGGGATGCCGGTTTGCGGGCCAATAAAGGCGCCTGGGAGGTGTTGGGCAAGGGGGGCAATGCGCTGGATGCAGTGGAAAAAGGCGTGATGGTTACTGAAAATGAGATCAATTGTTGCGTAGGGCTTGGAGCTAACCCAGATAGGGATGGTTTTGTAACCTTGGACGCATGCATAATGGATCACCGTTTTAATTGTGGAAGTGTGGCTTTCCTTGAAAGGATCAAACATCCGGTTTCTGTAGCCAGGCGTGTGATGGAAAAAACACCTCATGTAATGCTCGTAGGCAGTGGTGCACAGCAATTTGCTATAGCCGAAGGCTTTCCGCTGGAGTCGGCAGAGCTTTCTCCTGACGCAAAAAAGGCGTACGGGGAATGGTTAAAAAATGCTAAATATGAACCACAGATCAATAGGGAGAACAAAGAAAACAGAGGGCATGGTCCTTTTGCACCTTCGCAGATCAATGGCGAATGGAATCATGATACCATTGGAATGGTGGCATTAGATGGAAATGGCAATCTCGGCGGCAGCTGTACCACCAGCGGTATGGGTTTTAAAATGCGGGGACGGCTGGGCGATTCGCCGATTATTGGGGCGGGTCTTTATGTAGATGGAGAAGTTGGGGCTTGCACGGCAACGGGTCAGGGTGAAGACGTGATACGCGTGGCCGGGTCACATAGTGTAGTAGAAATGATGCGCCAGGGCTATGGTCCCGAAATGGCCTGCCAAAAAGTTATTGAGCGCATCGTTAAAATAAAGGGTGCCGAGGTACATAAAATACAGGTAGCTTTCCTTGCCATCAATAAGCATGGAGTGGTGGGTTCTTTTGCCATACATAAAGGTTTTAGCTATGCTTTGAAAACAAATACGGTGGAGAAGCTGGTGGAGGCTAATAGCTGGTTTAAGTGATATTGAGTGGTGAATAGTCAATCGGGAGTAGTGAATGGAGAATAGTGAATAAGTGTCTTGATAATTGTTTAAGTTTAATGTTTAAAAATGTCCCTCTTTGTAGCAGCAATCGATAACAGATATAAATGAAAACACGGATAATTAAATGGTTAAATAGGTGAGTCAGAAATATACTTTGGAAATAGCAACCTCAGATTTTGAATCTACCCGGAATGCGGTAGCCGGTGGTGCCGACCGGATTGAACTTTGTGCGAATCTTGGCGAAGGAGGCACCACACAATCGTACGGAGTTATAAAAAAATGCAGGGAAAGCTTTGATGTAAAGATCTATCCGATCATTAGGGTAAGGGGCGGTGATTTTTTTTACACTGACGAGGAGTTTGATTGTATGCTAATTGACGCACTGCAATGTAAAGACCTGGGGTGCGATGGGGTTGTGATCGGCTTTTTAAACAGGGATGGGTCTATCAATTTAAAGAAAACAGAACAATTAGTGAGGGCTGTATATCCGCTTGGCGTTACTTTTCACCGCGCGTTTGACCGTTGTGCAGCACCATTTGAAGCGTTGGAACAACTGATAAATATGGGCTGCGAGCGTGTATTGACCAGTGGTCAGCAGCTAACTGCACCAGAAGGAGCCAGCCTTATAGCCGAGTTGAACCTGGTGGCTAACGGGCGAATTAGTATAATGCCTGGAAGTGGCGTACGCGCCAGTAATCTACTGGCTTTAGCCGCTCAAACAAAATGTACGGAGTTTCATACCTCCCTGCGTGAAATAAAGAAAAGTGAAATGGGCTTCTTCCCGCATGCGTTTAAAAATAATAATGAAAATGATCATTATAGCATTGACAAGAAAGCAGTGATTGCTATGAAAGAAGTATTGAATACGCTTTCCTAAATAATTTATCTCGTTGTGGCTCTATTTTACCTCAAATGTATTTTCGCCATAGTAAGGAATTCCTTCCTTTGAAATTCCGTGTATCAGCACCCTGTACTTGCCTGGCAGGTCTGATGTGAAGCCATTAATCGTATTGGGTTGTCCTTTTTGTATGGATATAGCAGGTTGCCATAACAGGGTAGTTCTATAATCGGGAATGCGAATATTGCCTTTGTGCTGAGAATAATCAGGCGTATAGAATTCTCTTTGAATTTGCAGTCCTTCGTAATCGATCGCCACTGCATTAGGATCCAGCTCAAAACCATCAAACTTTGAATTGTAAGTTTCAAAACTTACAATGCCCGAAAAAGCAATCGACCCGAATATATATCGTCTTGGAACCACTTCCAGTTTTTTAATCTTGTAGGGATTGTAAGTGAAAATTTTGTTGTAGTCAAACAGCGGAACCCCATCCAGCAGTACGAGGAAACCATCGCTGTATACTGTTTGGTATTTATCATCATAAATGCTCATGCGCAGCTGCCCGCCTCTGGCTAATACGTTAATAGGTGTCACATACTCTCTCAATACTTCCTCTATAGTGGAAAACCTTTTATAATCATCCAGGTGATATCTGAATTCCGGTTTGCCATAAAAAGATAGCGTATCGGTAATCGCAGGTGCATGAAACTGGCTGAACTGCTGCTTATTGTAGATGTGAGCAGTCTGCATTGCAATACTTCGCTCTAAAAGTTTGGTGCTATCCGATTCCTTCAAGTATAAAGGCGCTTGTGTAAAAGAACCTTTCATAAGACTGTCCGCAAATGGATTAATAACTTCAATAACGTAGTTTGGTTTAGTATTAACACTTAGCGGAACGGGAGTGATGAAAATATCTCCCGGACCGTAATAGCCATTTACATTAAATCGAATAATACCGCTTGAATCGCTGGTGGCAAAATACAGACCGTAAGGTACAGAAGGTACGCTTAACAAGAAAGGTGCACCAGCTACCGGTGCTTTGCTCCAGTTATCTTTTACCCGCGCACTGATGATATGACCGTCAAATTCAGTAACAGCAGTAGTTTCACCACCTGGTAAATGTTTGAATTGTCGCCATCCATGAGTAAGCATAAGGTTCTCGATATGTTGATGTTGAGTTGCCGCTGGTGTGAAATAAAACTCAGGATCTTCTACAGTTCCATTTAGGTGACGGGTTAGTGAGAGATATATCCAAATAGGTTCCTGATCATCATTTCCAGTTTCTTTAAAAACAGATAGCGATGCATCTACAGTGCCTGAGATGTCAGAACTATTGACTTCCAGGGCCGTTTTTTCTCGACTTTCGTATACCCGCTTATCTGATGTGATCGTCAGGTTCTTTTTCTCAGGATTGAAAGGCGTGAAAATCAATCGTTCGCATAAAGGTTGCCATTTTTTATCAAATAGTGTAAAGTAGGTGATTCCCTTTCCGAGTAACGATTTTTCGACGATGATGGTATTTTCGGAGGCTTCTGATTGTATGGTTTTTACTATCTTATTGGCTTGCCCGTCATGTGCAACCAAATATAGCTTTTCCGGTGTTTGAGTAGTTGAATGAATGGTAATGCGGTATGCATCGTTGGTCTCCTTAAGACTTAATGTACGCCCGGTAGAAAGCGCACCCGGTAAACTAATAGAGGTAGAAGGTCTACCAGGGATAGAGGTAATAGCCGTATATTTTTTGCCGGCCAGAGGTGTGAAATTAAATTGACCCAGTCCGAACTTTTGAGTATTAAAGCGGGCCACGGTATCCTTGCCATCCTGCAATATAAAGCCGCTGGCTTCAATACCCTTCATCATTACGGGATTTAAGGTTTGTACGCCAATTTTTGAATCAATATTTTGAATTAAAGTGCCCCCTTCAGGAAAAAATTGTAATAACACAGCGGGTTGTTCCGGGATTCGATGCAACGGATCATTCAATGTATTGGTAATCACAATTCTTTTTTTGAAGACTAGTCCGGTGCTTACCTTCTTCATATCGGTGGTATAGGACACTAATGTATACAGTCCGGTGGCAAGATCAGTTGGTAAGTAAAAATTTCCGCCAGCCTGCCCGTCTTTTAAAGATGTTTTGCTTTGCAGCACGGCATTACCCTTGTCATTTAACAGCTCAGTATAAATAATATGATTGTAATTGTGGGAAGAGTCTGGCGCATCTTTGATAAGATAGGGGCGAAACCATAAAATTTCTCCCGCTATATAATCATTTTTATCTGTATGTACGAAAACCCTTTCAGCTGTAAATACTTTTGATAAAGCTGCCTGTTGAGCGTGTGTCTGTATAAAACAGCATAGGCTGGTGAGCAACAAGCCTATAAGCGTCATACTATTTTTTATACTTAACTGCATTTTTTTAAGTTAGTTAGGCCAATAGGATGGTCTCTGTGTGTTGCCTCCTTTATATCTGCAATCTACACATGCAGGCATTGCACCCAGGTAATCCACAATATTGGGATTGTTTTCGCGGGATTGCTCAGCGATAGGTACTAGTGCATTAGAGCCAAAATAAAAGGCAACACTATCGGGGGGCACTACCTGAGGAATTGGGCATTGATTGAAATAGCCCCAGTTTTGGGGTCTTCTGATGAATACTCGTTTTTTTTGCACTGTGGTGGCTGAAACATAGCCTATTACAATCTCGTTGGGGTTGTTCAGGCATTTAATATTGCCCCGTATTTCGGAAGGTAAAGGATCGAAAACGGTGCCAATAGATTCTGTGTTTTTCTTCATCAGGTCAAAGAATTCGTAAGCTTGCTTATCCATACTGTATTGCCGCAACATCATACTATATAATACCGAAAGCTTTTCATCCGAATTAGGGATTAATAAAAGAGGTTTTTCGTGAATAACATCAGAAGTTAAGTTGGCCGAGCTGGCAAACAGCAGGTTATTAGATATGCCATACCTCCAGCAACGGTTGATCTGTTCATCTGGAAATATCCGATCCCTGATGGATGGAGGTGGATTTACATTTTTATCGTAGATAATTACGGATGAATACAGGCTGTTAATTTCCCATGCTTCATCAAAGTCCCAACGATAATATATAGTATTGTTAGCAGGATCATGCGTATTCACATACACGTTAATCCCTTTATCGGTACTGTTAAAGCCAATACTGTCAATAGGCGGTGTTACTTTCACTTTAACAAAATCAGAAAGATATTCTTTCCCTTCTCCTGTTCTGATTCTTAAACGGTATTCTGTAGTCTGCGAGAGTCCAAGTCCTGCATGGCTGTAAACACCAGGAGCAGTCATTGCTAATGTTTGAACAGAGTTGTCATTTCCCTCCACCGTTACCAAGGCACTTTGTTCTAATGGCTTTCTACCGGCAGCTTCTATCGGGTAGGTTCTTGAAATATTAATATTGGTAGCTTCATTGCCTGCATTTAATACACCTTCCACTACCAGGTAGCCTCCGTCGTTAGCTTCATATTTTGGAAAGTATCGATCCTTACAGCCCATCACTGTTAAAGCTAGTATTGTTAATACATATAATAAATGTTTACTCATCAGAAACGAATATTATAGTTAATAAAGGGTATAGCGCTACCAAATATGGATAATTGATAGCCGCTTACCTGTCCTTGTTCTGAGACAAAATATACCGAGTAAGGATTTCTTCTTCCGAGTAAATTATACACACCAATGGTCCAGGAGTTATGTGTTTTCTGGTGCACTTTATGATTTCCTTCGATATTCATTGAAAAATCAGTTCGATAATAATCTGGTATGCGGTATTGGTTACGGTTCGAATACAATACTCTTTCCGATCCGCCATAATAAAAACGACCGATAGGGTAGGTAATGGGGCGGCCCGTACTGTAGGTACTGTTTACTGATAAGCTGAAGCGATGATTGACTTTAAAGTTACCGGCGAAAATAAAATCATGAGGCTTATCATAATTAGCAGGGTAAAAATTACCATCATTGATCAGGTTGCCCAGGGTTTCGTCCGTAGCTTTTAAAAGAATACGGGAATAGGTATAACCAATCCAGCCATTTAATTTGCCAACGGGTTTTTTAATCAGCACTTCCAGGCCGTAAGCTTTTCCTTTGGTATTAATAACATCAGTCTCAATATTATCATTCATTAAAAGGAGTGCACCGGGTTTATAATCCAGGTAGTTTTTAATGTTTCGGTGGTACACTTCAACCGAAGTTTCGATAGTGTTGGAACGAAAATTTTTGTAAAAGCCAAGAGATGCCTGATCGCCAATCTGGGGGTGAATATTAGGATCACTAAGTTTCCATATATCCGTTGGAGAAATCGCTGTTGTATTAGACAACAGATGAATATATTGTCTTTGCGTATTGTAGCTGGCTTTAACTGAAAAGTCAGGCGTAAAAGCGTACCGCAGGGATAATCTTATCTCAGGACCATGATAGTTATTGATGAATTTTCCTTTAGCATAGCTAAAAGTATTGGTTCTGGTATCCTCTGTTCTGGGTTGTCCCTGCAGGTAATAGCTGACATCCTGTGGTCCTATAAAGGAATAAAAAGAATAGCGTATACCGGTAGATATAGCCAGTTTGTTGGTAGGGTTGAAGCGATGCGTTAAATAGGCAGCATTTTCAAGTGCGTATTCAGTGCTCACTGTGTCGGGCCGTACCAGCGATTGACTACTACCCGGTTCATAATTTCCAGGGCTCAATTTATAATGGACCGTGCTTAATCCAAAATCAAAAGCATGTTTCTGGCTTTGGTAGTAAACAAAGTTCAGCTTGCCAAACAATTGCCTGATATCAAACGATAACTTAAAAGCATTCACTTCATTGTCCTCGCTGTTGATCTGGTACTTATAATAATCATACCCGCCAATTAGTTCTCCCTGTAATCTTCGGGAAAGACTTCTTTTCCATTTCACCGAAAGGTTCCTGTTATTGTACTGGTAGGCGGTGTCTTCATTCAAGGTAAAGCGGTCCCGGCTATAATAGCCATTGATGTAGATATTGTTGTTGGAATCTATATTATGACTTAACCCCAGGTTAAAATCCTGGAACGCAGCCCGGCTTTTATCAAATTCCTCGGGTAATAGATCAATCAACCAGTTGGCATAAGTAGATCGGCCTCCTAAGATGAACGATGTTTTATCTTTAATCAACGGGCCTTCCAGCTGTATACGACTGGTTATCGGTCCAATTCCAGCCGATCCGGAGAATTTCCTTTTATTGCCCTCCCTGCTGTTGATGTCGAGTACTGAAGAGAGGCGGCCTCCATATTTTGCAGGCATGGAGCTTTTATATAGTTCAATATCTTTTACAATTTCCGGGTTAAAAGAAGAGAACATCCCGAAAAAGTGTGACGGATTGTAGATAGTGGACTCGTTAAATAGTATTAGATTTTGATCTGCCGAACCTCCTCTTACATTAAATCCCGTACTCGCTTCTCCTACTGTTTTCACGCCAGGCAGTGTGGTGATGGCTCTTAATATATCAGCTTCTCCAAAAAGAGAGGGAATTTGTTTGATTTCGGTAATACTCAACCTGGAAACGCCCATCTGCACATTTCTAACATTTCTCGTTCTGGTAGCAGAAACGATCACCTCTTTTAATGTAGGCATTTGCTCCTGAACATCAATATTCATCGCTCCATCGGAGTAAACCTGCAGGTTGAGCAGGGCCTCCCTGATGCCAAAGCCTATAACATTCAGGCTATGCTTTCCGGGTGCGATATTGATAGAATAATTTCCATAGGCGTCTGATGTTACAGACTGTTCGTTGTCTATTAAAATGGAGATATTGGGAAACGGTTCACCGGTACGCGCATTTCTTACAATGCCATTGAGTAACACTACATCTGAAGGCTTTGCATTCCGGTTGCCTATTTCGTATAATTTGTTTTCTGCTGTGGGAGCTCTCTTTAGCGCATTGGCCAGTCCCAGATTGCTATTCGCAGGCTGTTGACCGGGTTGTTGATCCATGGGAACTTCTTTGTATAAACCTTTGGGTAGCACTAACTGAACTGTAAGGTCTTTGGAGAGGTATATTTTTTTTGTAGTTTCATCTATAGAGTAAGAAAGGCCATTGGGCTTAAGTGCTTTGTCTAAAACAGTACGCAGTGGTTCATTATTCACATGCATATCTACAAATAATGAATCTACATGGGTCGAATCGAAATAAACGAAGTAGCCAGTCTGTTTTTCGATCACAATGATAAAATCTTTTACTAATACACTATCAAATTTTGCCGTTATCAGTGCCTGACCACTCTGTGCATTTGTGTGTAAAACAAAAGAGCATAAACAAAACAGTATTAAAATACGGTGAAACATTAGTTTTGATTATAGGTTTCTACAGCTTTCAGTATCAGCGATTCTTTTTCTCTCTTAAAATTGAGCCCCAGCGGTCTCAACATTTTTTTTATTGGTTTCTTTTTGTCTTTCAACAGGTCGTATAGCTTACGTTTGGAAGAGATCTTTGTTAGCTTTCCGTCTATTAGCAAAAAAAACTCATCTGCTCTAAGAAACTCATACTCTAACAATTGTTGCTCAATTTTTTGCTCCAGGCTGGCATTCCTCCTCGCTAAAACTTTAATGCCCCCATCTGAAATAAGCTCATAAAAGCCGGCTTTATTTGCAGATTTAGCAGTGCTATCCAATCGTATAAACTTTTTTTCTCCCAGTGTGAAATTGGTTATCCGGTAGCCAACAGGAATGATGGAAAACTGGCTAGGTGTTTGAACGATGAGCTCTCCCGTGTACGTATCGAATTTTATCGTGCTGGTTTTATACCAGATATTTTGATATAAAATGGCGCCCGATGCCCAACCTGTTTCCGGAATATAGGGCGAGCCCTTGATCGTAGATGTATAGCCTAAAAATAATCTACCCGAGTAAACCGGAAAGTCATTACCCAAAATAGTATAGTACTCGTCAGGTAGATAGGACGTGTCACTATGCTCTTTTGCTTGCAAAATACTGCAAGAAAGAAAGAATAAGATTGATGTAAGGAGTTTCTTTGGCATACAGGCTTGCTACTATGTAAATATAATCAATAATAACTGGTTATTGGCTCTGATAGATCTGTCCTGAAGAAACAATTATAATATTATCCCAACTTCTGTTCCCTGGTTTATTACACTGGTAAGCTGGTAACTAGCTCCGATCGTTTTAGCCCTGCTTTCCATATTAATCAAGCCAATGCCCGACTTCTCTAGCTGCGCGGTATCAAACCCGTTACCGGTATCCTTTATAGTGATCTTCAGTTGTTCTTCGTGTTTTTGGATACTTATATGAATGTCACTTCCAGGCGCATGTTTGGTAGCATTGCTGATTGCCTCCTGTACAATTCTGAAGAGGATAATCTGCTTCCTTGGGTCTAATAATAAAGGATCTTCGGTAGTGTGAAGTGTAGCGCGGCAAAGCCCGAGTTTATTAATTCTGGATAATTCTAATCTCAAAGAAGCGATAAATCCGGTTTGTGTTATTTTATCGCCCAATAATGTTTGGGATATATGGCGGATATCCTGCAAGCTGTTAGAAATGATTTCCCGGCAGGTTTGCAGCTTGCTGTTTTGCTCCTGGCCGGTTTCCTGCATTAAAAGATTAAGGTAGATAGTGGCCGCAGACAACTGTTGCCCGACATTATCGTGTAATTCCCGGCTGATATCGTCAAAAGCTTTTTCCTGAATTTCGATGGTACTGGTTAAAAGATCTTCGTTAAATTTTGCATGCAGTAATTGTTTTTCCCTGGCATTTTGTTGTTGTTTTTTGTAGTAGGTAACCACAAAAAAAATGATAAATCCCGCCAGTATGCCAAAAAGAAGTATACCCGTAAAAATGAAAACGTATATTTCGGAGACATTATTATTCATTTGCTTTACGCCTGCTGTCTAAATATATAGCTATTCCTGTAATTAAATAGTATTGCATGCTTAATACATACGTAATATCGGTTAATGCAAATGAGTCATTATTTAATTTCAACAGCACATTATAAAAACTCCAGCAAAAAAAGTTAAAAGTAAACAAAATTAAAGTGGATGTATTATACCAGAATAATCCTTGTTTAAGTAAGGGCTGCTCGCCGGCAGTTTGCAACATGCTTTTAAATAAAAGTAAGGCGCATAGTACATAAACAATGTTGGCAGCCAGCATGGCATTAGTTGGTACGGTCCATACATCCTGAAAAAAGACGGAATTGACCATGCTGAACAAAATGTATACGATCCATGAACCGGAAATGACAGCGTTTAATTTTTTTAAATGGCTCAAATAAAATGCGGTAATGAAAAAAAACTGTAAAGGTTGGTAAATGTGATAGGGGGGACAGCTATTCTTGTATTCCTTTACAAAGATTCTTGTAACAAATTCGCTAATAAATGTGATTAAGATGAAAACTGTCAAAAGCTTATAGGGACTGCTTAATTTAAAAAAACGAAGCAATCCTAATATGCATATAATCGATAAAATGGCCAGATATATTAAAAAACGTGTACTCATTACTCCTAATTATCCTGGCTGTTTTGTTAAGGTTGGGGTTTCGGCACAGGTTCCCCGCAACGTGCAGGACAAGGGTCAACATGATCATAAAAATCTCCAATATCGCCGATTACACTGTCACCTGCCTGTAGCAAGCCGCTAACTTTTGCGTCTAAACTCTCTTTCGAGGGCACTGTACCGCGAATAACAAGAGTCAGGGCCTGTTTTTTATTTTTGTTGTAAGATTCGGTTTTACCAAAGTAAAAACTATACCCTACAATATTAGCCATTTTGTCAATTTTCCTGATAGACTCGTCCATACCCTTCAGACTCTCCTTAGAAATCCAGAAACCACGCAGGGTCGTTTTGCCATCATTAGTAACCAGTTTGTAGGCATCACCTAAAGAATCTTGAGACGCTAAATAGTTTGAAATATATGCGTCTGCAACTTCCTTTGTTATCGGCCTTGCTTTGGTGGGGATGGGATTTGATCCACCAACAGGCTCTTTTTTTATAACACGGTCATAAACAAAAAATATTAAAAAACCGAGTAATACCAGGAAAAGATAAAAGGGAATACGTTTTACTGAGAGCGTTTCGTTCTGGGACATGTAATGGGGTTTAGTTGCGGTAAATGTAAATATTTATCAGGTAGAATTATAATTTCACCAGCTCTTTTCTTATTGCTTCGAGACAAAGGCCTACTCTACTTTGTACATTGAATTTTTTGAATAATGCTTCCCGATAGCCATCAATAGTACGTTCGCTGAGATTCATTTCTGAAGCTATCTGTTTGTAGGTAAGCTCACTACATGCATATTTTAAGAAGATGGCTTCCTTCAGGCTAAGTAAGGGTTCTTCTTTTTCCTCTGCTTTCATTAATATCCGGCGGAAATTAATATTACCTGCATCTGCATTATAGTATCCCTTTCTATTGATCTCATCCAGTGCTTTTTCTAACTCATTGGGGTGGGTGTCTTTTAAAAGGTAGCCACAACAACCTGCTTTGAACATCGATATGATGGTAGCATCGTCTGCATTCATCGATAACGCAACTGGTTTTATTTCCGGATAGTTGTCCGATAGCCATTTAGCTGTTTCAACGCCATTCATAACCGGCATATTCACATCTATTAGTATAATTTCAGGCAGTTCTCTTTTGTTTTTTATTTTCTCCTGGAGGTCTTTTCCATTACTGGCTTCCAGTATTACCTCATATACTTTAAAACTCTCCAACATCAGGCTTAATGACTTTAAGAAGAGCTGGTGATCATCTACGAGACCTATTTTAGTTTTCATCTATTTCTGAACTTTGCGGTATTAAAATAATAATGCTGGTACCTTTATCTGAGGAATTGTAATGAATAGAGCCTCCCAGGAGCTTGGTACGGTATTGCATATTTTTTAAGCCCATTCCCTGATTTTCTTTATTCTTAAATCCAGTGCCGTCATCTGCCACCGTAATCTCAGCATCGGTTCCTTTTTTGTAAAAGTATACATCTATGACCTTACAATTACTATGTTTTAATGCATTTTGCATGGCTTCCTGTATAATTCGAAAAAGAATGATTTGTTTGGAAGAGGGAAGTCTTGGTTCAGCATCTATATGGAGATGAGCACTGATGGCTGTTCCGGCATTTAATCTTATTACTTCTGTTTTAAGGTTATCCAGCAGATTAAATTGCGATAGCCAGTCTTTATCAAGGGATTTAGACAAGGATCTGAGTTCATTAATAGCTTTTCCGATGGTGGCATTCGCTGTTATTAAGGTGTCGGGTGGTGTTTGAAGCGTCCGTTCCGCCAGCCCAATAAGCATTCTGGAAGTACTTAACAACTGACCAACATTGTCGTGCAGTTCTTTGCCAATTTGTGAGAAGGTTTGCTCCTGTACCTCTATCTGGGAGCGTAGCAACTGGCTATTAAAATCTTCTTCCAGCAATCGTTTTTCCTTTAAATGTTTGTAATCTCTGCGTTTGTAGGCCATTAATAAAACAACTATAAATAAGGTAATTAAAAGAAGAAATACGGATGCGCCTAGTATTACGACAATATCGTTCGATAATTTTTGCATAAAATACCATAACTGATATAAAGACTACAAATAAATAAAAGGATATTATGAAAGCGCCATAAAGCACCCAAAGTACTGCTGCTCGTATCAATTACGTACTTGTAGGATATGAATATAAAGAATGCACCAGCATAATACGTGAATATACCAACAACACACCAGAAAATACTGGTTTCGGGAATACTAACTTCCTCATGAGTATTGATCAGTTTGGAGTAAAAAAAGTAAAGACTTAATGCTACAATAATGATGCTTTCAAAGGCCGAACTTCCGGAGCTGAATTGAGAAATACCATCTCCATTGATAATTAGTAATATCGATATAGCCGCATACGAGACTAACGAAGCGTATATAACAGAGGGCTTGAAATGGAGCAGGTACTTTAAAAACAATGTGAGGATAACCAGGAAAGAAGCGGTAGAGTTGAGCTTGTAAACCCAGTAGTTGTTTTGCAGCAGTATAAAGTTGGTGGGAATGGCCATGCGTTCAATTACCGTGGCGAGGCAATTACAAATTAGTTGGATAAGGCAAAATGCCAGGATAAGAATTACTTCCCTGGAGAGCATTTTCTTGCTCTTTAGCAGAAATACCACCGCAATCGCCGGTCCAATGGTATCCAGTATATTCAATATTTGAGATAGTATTTTCACGCTTGCTATTCAGATTACTGTTCAACCTCCGCTGTAGCATCGCATCCCGGAGGGTAGGGGCAGCCATTTACCAGGCCTTTTAAAGCGCGCGATTTAGCGGTGCCATTGTCTGCACGGGCAGCTATTTCTATTACATTTAGTTTTTCATTATCAGCTGTAAAACGAACTTTTATTTCCTGGCTGATGATGATTCCTTTTGCTTTAGGGTTGTCTTTTAGAAGGCTTTCGATTCTTTCTCTTGTAAAGTAAAATTCGAGCTTGCATTGATTATTGACTGACATTGCTAGTAGGCATTTATATAATACACAGAATATTTAGCAAACTTAAAGCACAGATGCAAAATCAGGTACGGGAAAATTCCCGTATTTATTCCGGTAAATCCCCGTTGTGCGACCTGCAATTGGCTCCTATTTTTGATCTATTAAAATAATTAGACCTTAATACGGCTAATTTATGCAACGCACCATTTTCATCTATGAGCAATCCACCTGGCAGGGTTTGAGTTACTGTAATAGTAATTTTCCAACCCTGCCATTATTTCCTACAAAATATACGCTATTGTTCGCTTTATTATAAGCGCAGGTGTTAAATCCTTCGCCACTAATTTTTTCCCAATGCACCCCTCCGTCTTTGGTAATATCTATACCTGTAATACCGCAGGTGATGGCTTCGTTTTTACCCGTAAAGCAAACAGCACTTCTGTAGCCTGCCGGCATAACAACCGGTAGCTGCCAGGTTTTTCCCTGGTCGTGGCTATAAACAAAAGCGCTATCGGAACTATTTCGATCGTTGTAATTTCCGCTGGCAACCAAAAGGATTTTGCCCTGTGTGGCAAGTCCATTAGCACCGGTCATTTGCTGACCCTGCGTGGTGGGTAGTTTTACCACTTTATTTTGGTAGAAAAAGCGGGAAACAGCGCCGCCACTAACGATAGCGTATCCCGGCGGCGACCATATAATATTAGAGCCACTTGCCGCGAAAAATGCTTCACCGGGCTTTGCTTCCGGCAACTGTAATTTATCGGTGGTTTGCCAGCTGTTGCCGCCGTCTTTTGTTTGAGCTACAAATATTTTGTTGTTGATTGGATCTCCAATTACTATTCCTTCCCGGGAATCTTTAAACGCCATGGCGTCTAAAAACATAGCAGTGTCTCTGTTTTTATATACCCGGCTCCAGCTGTATCCTCCATCGGAGGTTTTGAGAATATAGGCGGGTGAGGCTATACCCATAACAACGGCCGTTCTCTCGTCCAGGGCTTCTATATCACGGAACTCGGTATTTTCATAGCCTTTAATGGCTTGCCATTTCCAGGTATGGCCTCCATCGGTTGACCGGCCTACAGTACCACCACTGCCACTTACCCAAATGGAATTGCCTTTAATACTGAGCCCGCGAAAACTGGTTTTGGTACCCTGAACGATGATCTGAACCTCCTGCGATTGTGCTGAGATGATGAAAATTAAAGAAAGTAAGAGCAGCGTTGATTTTTTCATTAGCTAAATTTATGAAAGAAACAGCTAAGTGAGAGAGATGGTATTTCATCCCTCTATTTTTCCGCTCCGGTCAACTGCCGGATCATAGAACTGAAAATGAAAAAATGGAAGGGGTATACAGCGTACCAGTACAATCGCCCGGCAAGCCCATGAGGGCGGAAAGTAGCTGTTTGATACAATGTATCGCCGGTAATCTTAAACTCCAGCCAGGCTTCTCCAGGCATTTTCATCTCGGCAAACAGCAGCAGCCGTTTTTCATCACGATTCGCATAAAGCACCCGCCAAAAGTCAACACTGTCTCCAGGCTCCAGTAGGTGGATATCTCTTCTGCCCCTGCTTAAGCCTACGCCTCCGAATAATTTATCTAACAAACCTCTTAGTTTCCACAAGATAGAGGAGGAATACCATCCCTGGGATCCGCCGATACCAAATATACGATCGAGGGACTCTGGCTGGTTGGTTACCTGGTGTTGCTTCTGATCCTTAAAACAGCCGCGTTGCGGTACTTCCAGGTATTGCCACACATTTTTCTTGTGAAAATGATCGGGAAAAGAATCGTACCAGCTGGATAGTACATCGTTTTGCTCAATCTTATCAAATGCCAGCCGGATGGCATCGGTATAGCTGATCAATTGTATACCCAACTGTTGATCCAGGTTGTTGGGTTGGGCTATCACATCTACCTTCATACTAGCTACCAAATTTTTGGCCAGCGTATAGCTGGTAGATGTAATAAAATATAACCAGTAAGAAGATAGGCGTGGTGAGAAAAAAGGTACTGTTATAATACGTCTTTTTAGATTTCTCGACGCTGCGTATTGAAGGAGCATTTGCTTATAGGTTAAAACCTCTTTTCCGGCAATATCAAAATGACGATTATAAGTAAATTCTTTAAGCTTCACACCCGTAAGAAACTCAATTACATTACGGATGGCAATGGGTTGACATCGGGTCTTGATCCATATAGGTGCAACCATCACCGGTAGTTTTTCAGCAAGATCCCTGATGATTTCGAATGATGCGCTTCCCGAGCCAACAATAATGCCTGCTCTTAAGGCGGTTAGTGCATATTGATTACTTTGCAGAGCGGCTTCCACTGCCTTTCTGGAATTAAGATGTTTCGATAGTCTTTCTTCGTTGACAATCCCGGTCAGGTAAATGACCTGGGCTGCGCCAGTTATTTCTATAGCTGCACGAAAATTTTCAGCACTTTGTTTTTCGGTTTTAGCAAAATCACCGCCCTCAGCCATAGAGTGAATAAGATAATAGGCGACATCCAGATCCCGCGGAATAGCCGATAAGCTGGCCTTGTCTGAAAAATCGCATTCGATAACCTCTATATTTCCCTCGGCATCTTTATATTTTGAAGTATTGAAACGGTGCTTGTCTCTTACGGCACAAATAACCTGGTGCCCTTCTTTGAGTAACTGGATCAATAGGCGCTTTCCAATATACCCTGTGGCGCCGGTTAAGAGGATTCTCATGTGAGGGATATTGTCAAAATTCCTGCCATAAAGATACTATTCGTCCAATCGGGCAGCACCGCCTTCGTCACCGGAGGGATTACTGCGAACTGACATAGCATATTGCTTCGGGCTGTATCCAAATTTCTTTTTAAATTCAGTACTGAAATGTTTCCGATCCTGGAAGCCCACTGCATAACAAACCTCGTAAACAGCCATGTTCGTATTGCTTAACAGCTCTGCTGCTTTTTGTAGCTTCACTGATTTTATAAAATCATTTACTGACATATTGGTGATGGCCTTCATCTTTTTATAAAGAACAGGAACACTCATGGCCACTTTTTGTGCCAGAATTGTTACGTTAAAATCAGTTTCATCAAGCTTGCTTTCAATAATCTGTAATACCTCTTTAAGGAACTCATTATCTAAAGCGCTGGCAACCGGCTCACTTTCTACCTTGTTGTGGGACCCTGGTAGTAACCCTTCGTGTATGCGGCGTTCTACATTTTTTCTCACCCGCTCGCTGGTCAGGAGCAAATTGCCTACATTCAGTTCTAGAACGGTACGGTTAAAAGGTTTGGTAAGGTATAAGTCGGCACCTTTATATAAACCATCAATGTGATCCTGCTGCGTTGATTTGGCCGTTAGTAGTATAACCGGGATATGACAGGTTCGGACGTCTGATTTGATCCGGTTACAGAAACTCAGACCATCTTCCTCCGGCATCATCACATCACTGATAATAATATCGGGCAGGTATTCACTGGCATAGGCCCAGCCTTCGGCGGCATTATCTTTTAAAACAACCTGGTGGGTCTGTTCAAGTATCTCCTGTACCGTTTGCCGGATCCCCGGATTGTCGTCTACAACAAGGATGGAGAACGGCTTAAGATCAACTGGATCTCCACCGTTAGAAACCGGACGGACAGAAACGGCTTTTTGAGCCGGCGCGAAATTGTCTTTTAATGCTTTATCCAGTATCACCTGTGGGGCCGGAATGCTCATCTCCTGGTTGAAATGTTCAGCGCCCTTTTGTAGAAATACGGAAAAAGTAGTGCACCGCTCCTGGATTTCATCGGTAGATAACTCACTTTCAACTTCGATCCTTGCTCCGTGGAGAGCGGCAATTTTACTGGACAGGGCCAGGCCAATGCCATATCCCTTATTTTGAGACCCGCTGTCGTTTACCTGGAAAAAATTATTAAAAAGTTTATCCTTGTATTCAGGCGCTATGCCCCGCCCGTTATCGGAAACAGAAACCTTTATATAGTTTTGTACATCTTCTATATGTACCTGTATAGTACCGCCATCCGGTGTGAATTTAAAGGCGTTGCTGATCAGGTTAAAAAACACTTTTTCCAGCTGCTCTGCATCAAAATATAAATCCTGGTAGGGAATATTATGAGTGAGAGATATATGCATGTCCCGCGCCAGCGATATTTCGGTAAAATGTTCATATATTTCTTTAATAAATGCCACAATATCATGAGACGAAACCTGCAGCCGCATATTTTCTGTTTCTGCTTTCCTGAAATCCATAAGCTCTTCAGAAAGTCGTAGAAGATTGTTAGCATTCTTTTTTATGTGGCCAAATTGCTGTTGCAGGTAGTTATCGTTGGCCTTGTCTGAGATCATCTTATCAACGGGTGACATGATCAGGGTTAAATGCGTCCTGATCTCATGCGTAACATTGGTAAAAAAATCTAGCTTATTTTGATGTAGGGCTTCTTCTTTTTTGATCAGTTCTCTCAAATAGAAAAAGCGGATAATAACAAACAAAATACCTGCAAACAATAATACGTATATAAGATAAGCCCACCAGGTGCGCCAAAAGGGGGGGAGCACCACAATGGATAACTCCTTGGCATCGCTCCATATATCATCGTTATTAGCTCCTTTTACAACCAATGTATATTTTCCGGGCTTCAAATTCATGTAGGTAGCAGATGGGTTATCTGTCTCGATCCACTGCTGATCAAATCCTTTTAATTGGTAGGCGTACTTATTTTTTTCTGGTTTGATGTAGTTCAGTAAAGCAAAGCCGATCGTAAATATGTTCTGGTCATAACTGAATTGCAGTTTAGGGGAGGAAGCAATATCTGTTATGCCTGGATGATTTAAAGTAGTAAACCCTGTAAATTGTATGGGAGCGGCTATCGTATTTGAACGAAAGGAGGCAGGATTAAAGCTGATTAAACCGTTAAAGCCCCCAAAATAAAACAGGCCATTATCGTCTTTAAAATAAGCGTTGTAATTAAACGTATTCGATGGCAGTCCATCTGCCTTAGTATAACGTTGAAATTTCGATGTAGCCGGATCAAGCTTTATAAGACCATTTCCTGTGCTTAACCAAACAAACCCTTTTATATCTTCCAATATACCATATACCGTGTTTTGATCCCCCGGCTGATTGAACCCAAAGCGCTGGATCTTCCCGGTAAAAGGATTGTATTTTTTTACTCCACTCTTTTCAATTCCAAACCATATATTTCCTTTTTGATCCTCCTGTATACAGTTAATATAGGCATCAGATGAATCGGGCAGTCCTGCAAAGCGATTGGCTGGTTGCACTACATTTTCTCCTGCACGTATTAAAAACAAGCCGGCAGAAGTGCCAATCCATATATTATGCCTGGAATCGGGAAAAATTTTTTTGATGTCCCTGTCTTTTAAGGCTGCTCTATCGTAGCGGTTGCTGATATCTGTAAGTGCGGTACCTTTTCGGCTATAGACCTGTACATCTTTGATGCCACCCTGTACACCCAGCCATATATTATTATGCCGGTCTTCGGCAATGGTTGGAATTTCTGATCTTAGAAACGCAGGATTTTCGGGTGTATAAAAGTATTTTCTAAAAGAGCTTCCTTCCAGCAAGTTGAGACCGCCTGCATGTGTGCCTACCCAAATATTTCCATCCCTGTCTCTGAAAACAGCTTTAATTAAATTAGATCCGATGGCGCTGTTCCCGTGCGTATAATATGTAAAGTTGGCAGATTGCTGATTAAACTGATTGATACCCCCACCTTCTGTACCTACCCATAAGTTTCCCCTGGTATCGGACGCCATTGAGCTAACGACATTATTACTGAGTCCCGCAGATGTGCCATTGTTTTGCCAAACATGAAAAAGGGAGGAGAAAGGGTCGATCACATTGATTCCCCCGAAAAAAGTACCAATCCATACCAGTTTATTTTTATCTACATAAACACTGTGTACGGAGTTCTGACTGAGGCTATGTTTATCTTTCGGGTTGTTTCGGTAGCTTTCCGCTGTTTGGGTGGTCCAGTTTATTTTTGCCAGCCCCTCCTGTGTGCCGATCCAGATATTTCCATCCATATCGGGCCTGATAACCCTGATAATATTGTTAGGTAATTTTAAATGAGCCGAATTAGTATTCACGCGGGTGAAAGTTCCGCTGTTTTTATTCAGTAGGTTGATGCCCTGGCTTTGAGTACCTACCCAAAGGTTATTATACTTATCCGCATTTATAGTAGTAATAATATTGCTGCTCAGGCTAAATTCGTTCAGGGGATCGTGGAGGAAATGTTTATATTCAGAAACAAACTTTTTAATTACTACCTGGCTTAGTCCTTCGTTAGTGCCTACCCACACTGTATTGTCCTGATCAACGAATATAGATCGCACTTTTTGTTTGTGAAATCCCCATTTCTCATTGCTCCCCCATTTTTCAAAAGCAAAGTCAGCCTGGTTCGTCATTCTGAAAATGCCGGAATCAGTACCTACCCAAATATTGGATTGCTGATCTTCGAACAGACAAAGGGTTGAAGGTTGTCTCTGGTTTCCAAAATCACCCCGGTGATATTCGTTTTTCCCAATATCGTAAATCCATAAACCGTTACTGCTGCCAATCCACAACCTATTTTTACGGTCGATCAAAAGCGAATTAATATCATTTTCAGCCGCCATACGACCCTGCATGGGTGGCTTAAATACCCTGAAGGCCCTTCCGTCGAACCTGTTTAATACATCACCCGTGGCCAGCCACATATACCCCGATTGGTCCTGGGCTACGGCATAAACGCTATTGCGGGAAAGACCTGCTTCTGTATTCCAGCTATTGAACGTTGGTTGTTGAGCTTTTGTGCTTACAGCAGCGATGAGCAGACAGAGGGCGCTAAAAGCAGTACCTGGAGATTTTAAAAAAGACCAATACATTCTTGGCCTAAGCTACAATTTGTTAAGGACTTTATAAAGACTTTTTGTAAATACTACGTCAAAAAGGTTAATTAATAGCTTTGATAATCAAGTTGTTGCATTTTTGTTTATAAAAACACCCCAATTTGTTTACGAAAACACCCTATGGCTTTTTGAAATCCAACTGATATTACAACCCGTGAAACTGTAGAGAAAGCTGTCCGGGTATTGATTGTTGATTGCCATATTTCTTGAAAATACTTAGTGCTTTATTTATAAGGTATGCCATGCCCGATATCTGTTGAGAACTGGCGTGCCGCTGGCTGGATATTTACTTATTTTAAAACTAACACGCAAAATGCAAAACCAAAATGTCTTGATTTTATTGAGGAAAGGAGCTCCACCTCTTTTCGCAGCTGGAAAGGACATAGGAGTCATTTCTGTTCAACTTACTAGGAAAGGAATGCTAACAATGATCGTAATGTTATTGTTTCTTCTAATGGGTTTAGCGGCAAAAAGTGCCGAACCTGACATCTATTCCTTAAAGGACAGGCACGTATTTTTTCAAACTGAAATAGAAGTGAGTGGTTTGGTAACAGATTCTTCGGGTACTATTTTACCGGGAGTAACTGTTATGCTAAAATCAAAGCAGAGTTACGGAACTACTACCGATTTAAATGGCCGGTATATTTTAAAAGTACCATCCACAGATGTTCTGGAGTTTAGAATGGTCGGTTATCTTACGCAGGAAGTAGCGATCAACGGCCAAACGACTATTAATATCAAACTTCAAAAAGATTATCAGAAGCTTGATGACGTAGTTGTTACTGCGTTTGGCCAACGTGCCAGAAAAAGAGACCTGATAGGGTCGGTGAGCTCCATCAACCCCGGAGAATTAAGAATTCCTGCCAGTAATTTAACCACCGCGCTGCAGGGAAGAATCGCCGGTATGGTGTCTTTTCAGAGAAGTGGAGAGCCGGGAGCCGATAACGCTGATTTCTTTATTCGCGGTGTCAGCACATTTGGGGTAAATCAAAGGCCTTTGATGTTGGTAGATAATATGGAGGTAACGGCAGATGATCTGGCCCGTATACCGGTTGATGATATAGAGGGATTCAGCATTTTGCGCGATGCCACGGCCTCTGCGGTGTATGGATCCAGGGGAGCCAATGGTGTAATACTGGTTACTACCAAAAAAGGGCAGGAGGGGCCGCCCAAAATTTTCTTCAGGGGCGAACAGAGGCTTTCTACAGCTACTCAACAACTGAAAATTGCCGATCCCGTAACCTTTATGAAAATGAACAGGGAAGCTATTCTCACCCGCAATCCGCTCGGCGGCGCGGACGCCAATGTCTATTCTCTTGAAAAAATTGACAGAACTGCTGCGGGTGACGATCCGATCCTTTACCCCGCAGTGGATTGGTTGGATTATATTACCCGGGATGTGACTACCACACGTAAATATAATTTAGGTCTTTCCGGCGGTGGCCAGGTAGGTACCTATAACGTAAGTGGAGATTATTCAACGGATAATGGACTACTGAAAATAAATCCCATTAATGATTTCAATAGTAATGTGCGTTTTAATGTTTACAACCTTCGAACCAATGTAAACCTGAATGTTACCAAAACCACCAGTTTAACGGCCCGTTTCAACCTCAATGTGCAGGATTATAACGGACCTCCCGTTTCCGGAAGCGATGCGTTTGGCCTGGCATTGCGCTCTAACCCTGTTCTGTTTCAGCCGGTATACGAAGCCCCGGAAAGTATGTCGTGGATCAAACATCCTATGTTTGGTAATTTTGCTGAAGGGGGGTACAACAATGCCTATGCACAGATTGTACGAGGTTATTCTGAAAGAAAGAGAAGCAATATTTATTTTCAGCTAGACCTTAATCAGAAATTATCCTTTATTACAGAGGGGCTCAATTATCGCGGGCTTTTAAATATTACCCGCAACTCATATTTTAGTCAACAAAGAACCTATTTCCCATTTTACTATACACCTATACCTAATATAGAGACCGGCATTGTTGATAAATACCAGGCCATCAACCCTGAAACCGGTACTGAATATTTGAATTTTGTTCCCGGTGAGCGGGACCAGGCGGCCATTTTATATGCGGAAAGCCAGTTTTCCTATAACAAGGTAGTGGGCGATCATAATGTGAGTGCTATGTTGGTAGGAACTATTCGCGATAACGTACAAACGCCGGAAAGTTATACGTTACTCAATACATTACCCTTTAGAAATGTAAGCGTATCGGGTAATACAACCTACTCATTCAAGGAAAAATACTACGCCCAATTCACTTTTGGCTACAATGCATCTGAGCGTTTTGATGAAAATTACAGGTGGGGTTTCTTTCCCTCATTTGGTGTTGCCTGGACGGTTGATAAGGAAAAGTTCATGGAGGGATTAAAACCCGCCATCAGTAAGTTCCGGTTGAGAGCCACTTATGGTTGGTTGGGTAACGATAATGTAAGCACTTCTGAAAACCGATTCTTTTATCAATCGATAGTAAATTTAAACAATCCGGCCCGCGGCTATTCATTTGGATTACCCACCAATATCGTGGACGGATTTCCCGGAGTATCTATTACCAGGTATGCCAACCCCAATGTACAATGGGAAATATCCCGGCAAACCAATTTTGGAATTGACCTTGGATTTTTTAATGGCGCACTTACTTTTACAGGCGACTACTACCAGCAATACCGCTATAATATTGTACAACAAAGAGCCGGAGTTACTGCGTCGGCCGGTTTTCAGGCGCCTATATTAGCTAATGTAGGAAAGTATAAAAGCAAGGGCTTTGATGCAGAGCTTACTTATAATAAGAATTTTGCATCGGGTTTGTGGATACAGTCGAGAGGTACTTTCACCTATGCTACCGGCGAGTTTGTACATTTCGATGAACCTACTTATGCCTATTCCTACCTTTCCCGTGTGGGCCTTAACTCCAACCAAACCCGCGGTTATATAGCTGAGCGATTATTTATTGATGATGCGGAAGTGGCGAATAGCCCCCAGCAACAGTTTGGCGGTGAAGCGGTAATGGGCGGCGATATTAAATATGTGGACGTAAATAAAGATGGCGTCATTAACGGTGATGATATGGTAGCCATAGGCCATCCTACGGTACCGGAGATTACTTATGGTTTCGGACCCAGCATCGGGTTCAAATCATTCGATCTTTCTTTTTTCTTTTCCGGCAACGCCCGTACCTCACTTTTTATAAGACCGTATAATACCTCCGGTAACCTATATGGTACCGCACCTTTTGGAAACAGGTTTTCTCCTAACGCAGTTTTGCAGGCATGGGCTGATAGTTATTGGTCTGAAGAAAATCAGAATGTGTATGCTCAGTATCCAAGATTAAGCCAGACTGCAACGGCCAATAATACACAAACCAGTACATTCTGGATGCGAGATGCCAGCTTTATCAGGTTGAAGCAAGCTGAACTGGGATACAATATCAAGGGCATTACCATCAGAAGGTTCAATGTAAAGAGTGTGCGTATTTATATGAGTGGCACTAACCTGTTTAGAATAGGCGCTTTTAAAATGTGGGATCCTGAAATGGGGGGCAATGGACTTGCCTATCCACTACAACGTGTGTTCAATTTTGGTGTAACGGTTAATCTATAAAAATCCCTGCAAAAAATGAAAAAGATACTATACATATTAATGATGCCGTTGTTGCTAACGGCGGGCTCCTGTAAAAAGTTCCTGGATGTGGTGCCAGACAATACACCCGTAATAGATCAGGCATTTAGCCTTAGGGTGATGGGGCAACGATTTTTGGCTACCTGTTATAACAGGCTTCCGGCTAATAACGCTTTAGGCAATGAGAATTTTTTAATGGCAGATGAATTCTGGCTGAACTCCACTGCCAATTTCGGATCAGCTGCTTACCCGGGGTGGTACATTTCTATGGGGCAGCAAAATGCTAATGCGCCATTATTGAATTGGTGGGGTAACGGTGGAAGCGGTGCTTACTGGCAGGCGATTAACGATTGTAATGTGATGATAGAACGGGTACAGGAAATTCCTGATATGGATGTTGCTGAAAAAAACATGTGGGCAGCCGAAGCCAAAGTATTAAAAGCCTATTACCATTACTTATTAGTACGTGCTTATGGTCCCATTATTATAAGAGACAAAAATCTGTCGGTTTACGGCGATCAAACAGCTATGCAGGAGCCTCGCGTACCTGTAGATGATTGCTTTGCTTATATCGTAAAAACGATTGATGAGGCCATGGCAGATCTGATGCCAATTGAACAAAATGGCAACCTGGATGTAGGTAGAATTACACAGATCGCCGCCAAAGCTATCAAAGCCAGAATTCTGGTTGATGCGGCAAGCCCGCTTTTTAATGGCAACTCAGATATGGTGTCGCTGACAAGCGATAATGGTACGCCTTTGTTTAATCAAACTTATAGCGAAGCTAAATGGGCTGTTGCCGCTGCAGCTTGCAAAGAAGCAGTGGATATAGCCGTTGGCAGTGGTAAACGCCTGAATATTTGGACTCCTCCGGCTAACCTCACCGTGGGTTCGCAGTCCACCCGGTTCCAGATGGATTATCGCACCGCATTCAACGAATCGGATGGTAATGCTGAAGCTTTGTGGTATGATACCCGAAGCATAGCTGCAGCTGCCTTTCAGGCAGCATTTACACCGCGTGGCTTTAATACGAATACCGTATCCAATGGCAATATTACCAGTTTCATGGGAGCCACTTTAAATATGGCTGAAAAGTTCTATTCAAAAAATGGCGTGCCCATTGAAGAAGATAAAACTTATCCCTATGCCAGCCGTTTCGATTTGGTGACTGTACCGGCCACCGACGAGTACCGGTTTAACTTACAGGCAAACTATACTACGGTTCGTTTTCACCTGGATAGGGAACATCGCTTTTATGGAACACTTTCTTTTGACGGGGGGCGCTATTTTATGATGTCTGAGTTGAATGACGCCAATGCATTAGGTACTAATTACAAACAAGGCGGCAACGTAATGAGCTATAATGTGATCAATAACCAGGCAACCGGGTATATGGTAAAGAAATATGTGAATTATCAAAATTCGTATGGAGCCAGTAATGCATACGGTGCAAGGCCTTATGCCATACCCATAATAAGACTTGCAGATCTATATTTATTATATGCAGAGTGCATTAATGAAAGCCAGGGTCCTACAGCAGAGGCATTTACTTATATTGATGCTGTTCGCGCCAGGTCTGGTCTAAATGGAGTTCAGGCATCCTGGACTAATTTTTCATCCCAACCCGGCAAACCGTCAACCAAAGCAGGGCTACGTAATATTATTAAGCAGGAGCGTGCGATTGAACTGGCTTTTGAGGGAAGACGCTTCTGGGACTTAAGAAGATGGAAAGACGGTATACAGGAATTGAACAAGTTGATTTTAGGCTGGGATGTTTCGCAAAGAACTGCTGCTCCCTTTTACAGAAGCCGCGCTTTATACAACAGGATTTTTACTACCAAAGATTATTTCTGGCCCATTTCTTTAGATGAATTAAGAAGAAATCCAAAATTGAAGCAAAATGTGGGCTGGTAAAATATTATTACAGCTGAAATACAATTTGACACAAAGTCAGGCCCATTTTTTCATGGGTTGGCAATTAAAAAATTAATAATGAAATCATACTTTTCTAAAAATAAGATAGCATTCATAAGTATTATCTCGTTGCTGCTGTTAACCCTTGGTTGCAAAGAAGATATCGGGATAACGGTTAATAGGCTGGGTGAAAAGCCTGCTCCTGTTTCTAATGTGCAGGTAACGCCTATATCGGGTGGGGCTGTGATCCGGTACGATCTGCCACTTTCTGAAGACCTGAGGTATGTGAAAGCCGTTTATCAGCTCGATAATGGTTTGAAGCGGGAAGCAAAGGCTTCCATTTACAAAAATGAAATTAGAGTGGATGGTTTTGGAAAGGAAGGTGTTTTTGGTGTTGAATTGTATTCAGTGGCAGTGGGGGAGGTTGCATCAGATGCCGTAGCAATTCAGGTGAATGTACTCACCCCTCCGCACCAGGTAGTATTGAATGAAATAAGAACCAACAATAACGTGATAGCCACATTTGGTGGACTCAATCTGAATTATGTTAACGAGGCAGAGTCTGACATTGTAATAAAAATTATCAGGAGGGATTCTTTGGGTAAGTGGCAGCCAGTTGAGTCAGAGTATACTAATTTTCCTTCCGGTACCATAAGAATCAGGGGGCAGAAAGCGGTGCCTACGGATTTCGGAATATTTATTGAAGATAGGTGGAACCATAATTCGGATACCTTTAATGTAAATCTTACACCCATTGAAGAAGTGACAATACCTACTACACGCTGGGCCAGGTTTGCTTTGCCCGGAGATGCGGGTGTAAGAGCAAGCGGATTTCCTTTTAATGGAATCTGGGACGGTAATACTAATGCGGGGTATCTGTCAATCGCTAACGCTAATACCACGGAAAGTATTGAGTTGCCGAACTCTCTTACCATCGATTTAGGCGTGCAGGCCAGTATTAGCCGTATGCAGATATGGGCTACACGCTATAGTACGCTTTCTGATATTTATGGTCCTGCTCACCTTTATGAGTTTGAGATCTATGGAAGCAACAGCCCCAACGCCAATGGTTCCTGGGATGACTCCTGGACCCGTCTTGGACAGTTTACCAGTTCAAGACCGACAGGCTTCGGTTTTGGCGTTCCTGCAACCTCAGCAGAACAAATCGCCATACGTGATAACGGGGAAACCTATGAATTCCCTGATCCTACAACCCTGGGTAAATTCAGGTATATCCGTTTCAGAAATTATGCAATGTGGAATGGTTCGTATGAGGGCGGATCTAATTTCTTCATTTTTGAACTCCGCTTATTCGGACAACTTTAAAATTAACGAAATGAGAAAGATATTTATTTTAATAGTATCGGTAGTAGCTGCCTTAGTATTGAGCCAATGCGGTAAACCTAAAGATTATTACTCTGCAGATTTTTTGAACGAAGCAGAGCAGGCCAAGCCCGGCAAGGTAGATTCTTTACAAATACTGCCGGGGCGAAACCGTGGCCTTTTGAAATTTATTGTTGCGCCAGACAGGCGTGTGAATAAATTACGGGTTTCCTATAGTAGTTCGCTTAGTGCCGAGGTCACTACTTCAATGGTCGATATAGCTGCCAATGAATATGGCAATTATAAAGAAGTGCTTATCGATAATTTGCCAGAAGCAACATTGCTGGTTCGCATTACTTCTTATGATACCAAGGGCGATAGTTCAAATATAGTAACCGGCGCAGGATTTATTTATGGGGACAGATATATTTCTTCCCTGTATAACCGGATTTTTCAAAACATTACCACTGTTAATGGTGTTAAGCAACTCAATTTTCAGAATGAGAGCGCCAAACCCAGGGACAGTACCATATTTTATACCTTGCAACAAACAATCATTACTTATTCAAAGTTAGGAGGTGGCACATCCACCATTGAGATATCTCCTTTTGTTAATGCGGTAAAAATAACAGACATAGCGGCTACAGGTTCTATTACTCATTACTCCCGTTTTAAACCCACGGCTCAAACAATTGATATATTTGAATCGACCCCGGTAACCGTCAATTTCTAAAAATAACCGGCTATTAGTTGGTTGTATTATATAAGCCGGCTTAATTAAAATACCCGGAATAATTTTAATAGTGCTGGTAACACAGCATATCTTTTGTAACGTAAAAACGCAGCAAAATGCGCGTGTGCATGCGGCATCTCATCAAAGATAAGTTTGCCTTGCCCGATATGGATGTTCCCCTGGTCTATGGGCCTATTATTAATCCTTGAGGTGTTGAAGCGATAGAAACATGGGTACTTGTAGTATTTCTAACCACCGGTTAATAACGAATGTTATTTAAACAGAAATTGCTATAAGAGATTTGGATAATCTTCTTGGAGCCCCGCAAGCGATTGCGGGGTTTATCATGTAAAGGTTGTTCGTTATTAATCATTCAATACTATCAATGCCTTCTATAGGAGTATAGATGATTACTATGGCAGAACAATTAGGTATTACACTCCTGATCTGGGTTAGCTTATTTACTGGTATACAATACAGAGCCTGTAAATGGCATGAAATAATTTATAAAAAGCAAGGCCATTGCCATTATTGGATCGGGTTGTTTATTTCCTGAGTGCCCTCACTGTCGTATCTATTTAGAAATAATTGAACTCTTAAAAGCTGAGCTGAAAAATAGTTATTGAGGACCAATTGTTTAGAGATGTTGTTTATAAATGCCCCCTTTTTTATTTAAAAAAGCCACCCATTAAAATTTAAATCTGAGTATACATTCATGGCTTCATAGCGATCCGGTTCAACGACAGAATGCCAGCCGGTGATGCTGATTAAAACCAATATTAACCAACTCTTCAAACGCAAGCGTAGATGGAAAAATTAATAGACATGCTATTTTTCAAGCGGGTTGTAGTTATCTCGCTGACACTGATGTTGCCTTACCTTTCGTTTTCCCAGGACGAGGATACGGTGGCGTCTGTTCAATATAAAAGTCCTTTCCATACTTTTATTCCCCCCACCGGCTCCCAGGATTCAGTTAATGGCTCCAGACTTTTATCTTTCCCGGTAACCAATATTGAAACGGCCTTACATGGCTTACTTTCTGGTTTAGATATCCGTATGTCTTCAGGAGACCGCTTTAGCGGTGGGGCATTGAATCTCAGGGGACAAACACCTTTGGTTGTAATAGATGGTATTGTTAGGTCCTGGTCCTCCATTAATCCTGAACAGGTAGAGACTGTTTCAGTATTGAAGGATGCGGTTAGCTTGAGTCGCTATGGAATGCGGGGTGCTAACGGCGTGCTGCTGATCACTACCCGGCGCGGCGGTGTTTCCAAACCCCGGATATCTGCAACCGCACAAGCGGGTGTGCAACAGCAGCTTTTCCAGGCAAAGTATTTGGATGCGTATAATTATTCACTCTTGCTGAATGAAGCAATAGTAAACCAGGGTGGTACCGCCAGATACACACAGTCAGACCTGGACCTGTATAAATCGGGTGCCGATCCATTCAGGCATCCTAACGTTGACTGGCGGGATTTGCTCACCAACAAAAATGCCGGTATGCAACGCTACAATGTCAATATTGATGGGGGAGGAGCGGCTGCCAGGTATCATCTTGATTTTGACTATCTGAACCAAAATGGTTTTTTAAAATCGGGAAAGAGTATGAACTCCTATGAAACCAACGACTATGCAGAACGCTATTTGATAAGAGCTAATGTTGATGTGAAGGCTACGAAAACAACAACACTGGGCGTTAATATTTTTACCCGTATCCGCGAGTTGAATCAGCCTGGTGCAACGGTGTCTGCCATTTACAATAATTTATATTATACCCCTAATAATGCATACCCGGTTGTTGATCCGCGCGATTCGCTCGCGGGAACACTTCAGTATCGGGATAATCTTTATGGCAGTGCTTTCAACTCAGGTTACAGAAGAACCTTCGATAGAATATTGTATTCCGATGTAGCGTTAAGGCAGGAACTTCCATTTATTAAAGGTCTGTATGCCAAAGGTATTGCATCATTTAATTATTCATTCGGACAAACGATTAACCGCTCCAAAACCTTCCCCGTATACTCCATGTCCATTGGAGCTGCAAATGACACTACCTATTCCCAGATTGGGACCGCAGGGGCCCAGGCCAATAGTATTACCTACAATGGTCAGAACAGGCAGTTTTACATGGAAGGCGGCCTGGGTTATGACTGGTCGGGAAATCAACATAACCTTCATGGCGAGTTAATATATAATATAGATAGATCGGACATTGGCGGTTCCGGAGATCTGCCCGTTTTAAACAAAAACATTCTCAACACTTATTCTTACAATTACGCAGACAAATATTTTGGAGATGTTTCAGTGGCCTACTCCTACTTTAACCGTTTACCTGAGGCGAATCAATGGGGGCTGTTCCCGTCTGTGGGCCTGGGCTGGAAGCTATCGTCTGAAAACTGGTTTAGTTCCAGTGCAATTGATCTCCTTAAGATAAGGGCTTCCTTCGGGAAAGTAGGCAATAATCTAAATATTGACAATTTTACTTATCTGGTGGACTATGCTGAAAATGGACCCCTATTCTATACCGGAACGTCTACCACGCCTACTTCCAGTGCCACTATCAGGGAACCTGCCCTGGTTAACAGCGATCTGAGATGGGAGAGCTCTTATAACCTGAACCTGGGCGTTGATATTGGTTTGTTGAGCAACCGCCTTTCTCTGTCTGCCGATTACTTTAATAACAATATTACAGACAATCTTATTTTACGCAGGAGCGGCGCCAGCACTGTGCTGGGTTCAGCGTTAACCGTGGAAAACCTGGGAGAACTCAGGTATTCGGGCTTTGACATAAGCGCTGACTACAATAACGGACCAGAGAAAAAGTTTAATTATAGCGTAAATGCTAATGTAGGGATCAGTCAATCGAAATTGGCTTTTGATGATGAATTGCCGGTGTCTTATTCCTATATGGCCAGAACAGGTCAGCCCGTTAACCAGGCTTTTGGTTATGTAGCTGATGGGTTTTATAATACACAAGGTGATCTGGATAATGCGCCAATCATAGAGGGATATACACCTCAGCTGGGCGATATAAAATTTAAGGATCTGAATAACGATGGGCGCATTGATATTTTTGATGAAACTGCACTGGGAAATAAAGGCCCCCGGATTTTTTATGGACTTTCTTTCATGGCCAAATGGTCGGGTATAGAACTTTCGATGCTTTGGAATGGTTCTCAAAACAATAATGTATGGACCAATGTATTGAACAACCTTGAGTTTCAAACGGGCACTAATAATAGTATTGGGCAGGCATCAGAAATGCATTTAAACCGCTGGACAGCGGCTACGGCTGCAACTGCCACTTACCCCCGGTTGAGTTTGGGGTACAATCCTAATAACCACAGGGCCTCCAGTTTTTGGCTGAAAGATGGTAGCTATATAAGGTTGAAGAACGTGGAGCTGGCCTATAATCTTCCTCAAAACTGGGTCAACGTTATTAAACTAAAAGGAGCCAGGATCTTTATCAATGGCCTTAACCTACTCACATTCACCCAACTTGAAAATATGGATCCTGAAGTTACAGCTTCCTTACTTCCTAATACCCGGGTGTTTAATTGTGGCTTAAACCTGAAGTTTTAATAGGTGGGCATACGGTCAAATCAACACGAACAAAATAAACAACTGATGAAAGCTATTATATATACATTATCTATTATAGTGCTGATGGCATTAGCAACTACATCTTGTAAAAAGGAAGTGGAGAAGGTTCCTTTTGAAAGAAATGACCTGGACAATATTTTTGATGTGCGCGATTCTAACGCCGACCAGGCTAAGAAATATCTTTATGGAATTTATACGAATCTTCCTGAAATATATGGTCGCTTCGATGGGGGCTTTTTAGAATCGGCCACTGATGATGGTGTTTCCATCAATTTTGATAATGCTACCGGTTCGTTTCGACAAAACTGGGTATCATCCAGAAATGTTTTTGAAGGAACGCTATGGGCACAAAATTATGAAGGTATCAGACGGGCCAATGTATTTCTGGCTAATATTGACAGAGTGCCTGTACGGCCAGCTGTTTTAAAACCGCAGATGAAGGCGGAAGCCCGCTTTTTAAGAGCCTATTTTTATTTTGAATTATTGAAAAGATGGGGCGGAGTACCGGTAGTGAATGATGCCATCTATGAATTTGACTCTAAAATTGATATTCCCCGTAAAACATCAACTGAAACCTTCGATTACATCATCGGCGAGTTGAATGCAGCAATGGTAGATGCACTTCCTTTGGCGCAAGCCGATGTTACATGGGGCATGGTCTCCCGTGGTGGCATCATGGCATTGAAATCAAGAGTGCTGCTTTATAAAGCAAGTCCCCTGTTTAACACAGGTAATACTGTTGAATACTGGCGGGAGGCAGCAGCAGCAGCCAGGCAGATATTGGATTCGAACTATTACAGTTTAGCTACTAACTATATCACTTTATTTAATTCGGTAAGGCTAACCGGCACCGCCAGAGAAATAATTTTTAGCAAGATAAAAACAGCCGGTACAGGTATAGAAACGCTTAATGGTCCGGTAGGATATGTACAAGGTTCCGGCGGATTTAATAACCCATCACAGAACCTGGTAGATGCTTATTTGATGAAGTCGACAGGAAAGCAAATTAATGAAACCGGGTCGGCTTACGATCCGGCAAATCCTTATGCAAACAGGGATGACCGTTTTGCGGCCAGCATTTTTTATAACGGTAAAAGCTGGTTCAATCGTGCTGTGCAAACCTACGAAGGCGGCCTGGATAATCCGCTGAATACGCAGAACAGAACCCGGACGGGTTATTACCTGCGCAAGTTCATGGGCGCTTTTGAAACATCGGCTTCTATATCTAACCAAACACATAATCATATCCTGTTCCGGCTGGGTGAAATAATGCTCAATTATGCTGAAGCTGAAAATGAATTAAATGGTCCTGGCGCAACCAGTTCCCCCGTATATCAGCAACTGATCAATATCCGCAAAAGAGCAGGTGTTGCTGCCGGTGCAAACGCTTTGTATGGATTGCCAGCTGCCGCAACAAAAGAAGAAATGCGTGACATTATCAGGAATGAAAGACGTATAGAGTTAGCATTTGAAGAGCACAGGTTTTGGGATATAAGGAGATGGAAGATAGCCGAAATAGTGATGAATCAACCGCTGAGAGGTATGAGGATCACAAATGGTACGCCATTAATTTATACTGTATTTAATGTAGAGCAATCCACGTTTGATGCATCGAAAATGTATTTCTATCCTATACCTTTTTCAGAGATACAGCGCAATCCTTCATTAACCCAAAATCCTAATTGGAACTAAAATTATAATCAGATATTATGAGAAATATTTTTCTGCTGCTGTTTCTATTTTTTCTGAATATGGCCGGCGCACAAAATACGAAAACCATAAATGGTCGCACCGTAAACCAGGATGGAGCGCCCGTAATTTATGCTACCATCAAAATTGCAGGAGCCGGATCTAAACAAGTGCTGTCTTCTGAAGATGGTTCCTTTGCCCTGGAAGTGGGTAACGAAGATATACTGGAAGTGAGCTCAGTAGGTTATAATCCTACAAAAATCACCATAAAAGCCGACTCCAGCTATTATCTGATCAGGTTACAATCGAACAATACCGAAATGGGGGAAGTAATAGTGACCGGCTTTCAAAAACAAAGAAAGCTTACCGTTACGGGGGCTATCAGTACCGTTACCGGGGCAGAGTTGGCGCAAAGCCCTTCGGCCAGTTTTCAAAATGCGCTGGTGGGTCGTATGCCGGGAATATTTCAACAACAAACTACGGGGCAACCTGGAAAAGATGCGGCCAATGTATTCATCAGGGGCGTTAGTACCTATGCTACAACCGGAGGCATTAATACCCCGCTGGTTATTGTAGATAATATGGAGTTTGATTATTCAAAGCTTAGCCAGATAGATGTAAACGAACTCGAAAGCTTTTCCATTTTAAAGGACGCTGCCAGCACTGCGGTATATGGTATAAGGGGCGCCAATGGCGTTATTGTAATTACTACCAAGCGTGGTAAAGAAAGTAAGCCTGTAATTAATGTTACGGTGAATAATGGTATTCAATCACCCACTTTCTTACGAAAGCCTTTAGGCTCTGCAGATGCTCTGTCACTAATTAGAGAACAACTCATTCAGCAGGGAGTCAATGCCGATGTAGAAGAGGGAGGATTGTATTCGCAGGCATCTATTGATAGTTTCCGGTATAGTATCAATCGTTATAAATATCCCAGTGTGAACTGGTACGATGAATTGATCAGGAAATATGCCGCTCAAAACAACCAGAACATAGATATGTCAGGTGGGAACCGCATCATGCGTTACTTCTTTACCCTGTCGCACTGGTTCCAGGATGGTATACTAACCGAAGTGCCTAAAAGCGAGCCTTTTAATAATAACTATTATTTAAGGAGATTCAATTTACGCACCAACCTCGATTTTACGGTAACCAAAACCCTGACGGTGAAAACAGACCTGCGAGCCAATTTCAGCGAGATCAACGAACCTAATTTGCCCGATGTAATGACTGGTGGGGCCTGGCCCATGTGGAGGCGTATTACCAGCGGTGTATTAACTCCATGGTTGTACCCGGTAAATAATCCTGATGGCAGCTACGGAGGCAGGATCGGTAACTATAGCCTGAACCCTAAAGGGATACTGGAGTATGCCGGGTATAGCAGGGAGTTTAATAACGATTTCAATATTAATATTACCGGTAACCAGAAGTTGGGTTTTATAACCAATGGTCTTGAGATAAGCGGCGCTTATTCATTTGCGCAGAATACCGGCTTTACCCGGAATTTAACCAGACCCAGGTTTCCTACCTACATATATAACGATGATGGTTCTTACACCCCGGTGTTGAGCGATTTGACGAGACTGGCTCAGTTGACGAGGTCAGCAGGCATTACCAGGCCCGTTAGACGAACCAATAAACAATTGCAGTTATCCTATAACCGAACCTTTGCCTCCTTGCATAATGTGTCGGCTAATGTGGTGGGTATGGAGGTTATTACCAGAACGATTAACGCCACTTCGGGCCAACCCAACCGAACCGAAGTATATAAAGGAATAAACGGGCAATTCATCTACACCTATGATAACAAATATATAGTGGGTTATACCGCATCTTACAGTGGAACAGATAAGTTTAAATCTGCACAAAAGTTTGGCTATTTCCCGGCATATTCTGCAGGGTGGATTCTTTCTGAGGAGGGCTTTTTCAAAGATCATATAAAGTTTATTAATTTGTTTAAGATCCGTGGTTCTTATGGTACCACTGGTACCGATAATATTGCGGCAACCGATTACCTGTATGTAGATCGTTATGCAAGATCAACCAGTAGCTATTTGTTTGGTGAAGTACCCAGCGGTACAGCAACTATTTCACCTGCATCCATTGCTAACGAAACCATTACCTGGGAAAAGAAACGTGCTTACAACATAGGGGCAGATATAAAACTGTTTAATAATAAGGTGGATATAGTGGTTGACAGATTTGACGAATTACGTTACGATATCTTATCTACCCGCGCAACCGTGCCCACATTTGCGTCAATTGAACTAACGCCAACCAATATTGGCCGTGTATCTAACAAGGGCTGGGAGTTTGAGCTAAAGTATAAAGATATGGTGGGCAGTAACCTTAGCTATTTTGTGGGTGGTAACCTGTCTATTGCAAAAAACACTATCGTTTTCAGAGATGAGCCTTACAATTTCCGGAACCCTTTAAATATGACCACAGGAAATCCGGTAGGACAGATATTTGGGTACAAATCATTGGGCTTTTTTCAAAGTCAGGAGGAAATTGATAATGGTCCCAAAGATTTTAGAAGCAATTTGAAGCCAGGTGATCTAAAGTATGCTGATATGAACGATGATGGTGTTATTAATGACCAGGATATTGTACCTATTGGTTTGCCAGGTGTGCCTCCTTATACTTTTGGTATCTCGGCGGGCTTTAGCTACAAAGGATTTGATCTTTCGGTATTATTCCAGGGCGCTACGGGCAGCAACCTGGCTGCCAACACCATGCTGCAGATTGGTAATGTAAATGGCCTTCCGCAAGAGATACATCAGCAGCGGTGGACTCCTGAAACCGCGACTACGGCAGAACTACCCAGGTTGGGCGGACCCAACTGGGATATATCATCCTTTTGGCTTAGAGATGCAAGTTACCTGAGGTTTAAAAACTTTGAATTAGGCTATACACTTAAAAGCAAATTCTTAAATAAAGCAGGCATTAAAGCCTTTCGCATTTTCGGAAATGGCCAAAACCTGCTAACCTGGTATAAGCTAAAAATTTATGACGTAGACCCGGAATCGCAAAATGATAATACGGTTGCTGCCTACTCTAATTATCCGCAGATGAAAGTGATAAACCTTGGTTTACGGGCCACCTTTTAAAATTCAGATCCCCGGTTATTTAAAATAAAAAACAAGCTGATGAAAGCAAAATATATACTACTGGCAATACCTGCTCTGGTTAGTCTTTTGATAGGCTCATGCAGGAAAGATTCGGAGAGCAGTCTCTTTGATGTAAACCCGGATGATATTCCATATAATGAACAGAAAGTTTTTGCAGATAGTATCCAGACAATGGAGTTCGTTACCTCTATTTATAGAAATCTTTCCTATAACTACTTTTTAGACAATGCAGAACATACTGGCGGAGGCTATTGGAGCTTTGCAGATATTACGGATGACGCAGAGAACAGGTGGAGTGGTAACGCCCAGATTGCGCCTATGTTTAATCTCAATACTTTTCCATCTGAGTCCGGCTGGTCTCGTTTCAACAACGCCTGGACCATGGGGTATAGAAATATACGTTGGTGTAATATTTTTCTGAAAAACAACGAACGTGTTCCCATCTCGGCAGCTGTTAAGAGCCGTTTGGTAGGTGAAGTTAAATTTTTAAGAGCCTATTATTATCTGCACCTGTTTAGGTTATATAGTGGCCTTCCTTTGGTGGGCGATAGTGTATATACACTTTCAGATCCTGTAAAAGCGACCCGAGCTACATTCGAAGAAACCGTTAACTATCTCAGCAATGAGCTGGATGGAGCGGCCGCTGCGCTGCCATTAAAGCATCAGGCCAGTGATTTTGGACGGCCTACGAAAGGAGCTGCCTTAGCATTGAAATCTAAACTGCTCCTGTATGCAGCAAGTCAGCTGTTTAATGGTAACAATATAACAACCGATCCAGCTGTGGCCCCGCTGGTAGGATATACGAATTCAGATCCTCAACGTTGGAAAAGAGCGGCTGATGCAGCAAAAGCGGTGATCGATCTGGAGCAATATACGCTGTTACAAGGGAATCCTGCAATTACCTCGCAGCATGGATTATACCTTGCAACAACGCAGAGAGTAAACGATGAGCTGATATTTTCCATTCTTCCCACTTCGGGCAGGGTGACAGAAAACAGGCTATTACCCCCAAGCAGGGGCGGACAGTACTATTCATTTCCTTCCCATGCTTTGGTTGATGCATTTGATATGAGCAACGGAAAGCCGATTGCCGATCCGCAGTCTGGCTACAGCGAGACTAATCCGTTTGTGAATCGTGATCCAAGGTTTTATGTTTCCATATTGTATCAGGGTGCTTTATGGCTCAACACCAATCTTACCACATCTTCGGCAATCAATTTTGCGGTAAATTCTACAACGGGCGATGTTTTTGGCACTTCTACAAGAACAGGCTTTTTATTCAGAAAGCTTTGTAATGAAGGTGCCACAGGCGGAGGAGGACTTTCTACCAATGCAGGATTAATCGTAAGCAGGTATGCGGAGATTTTACTAAACTATGCCGAGGCTTTGAACGAGTTTCAGGGGCCTGGCACGGAAGTATACCAGGCTATTGAAGCCATACGTCAACGTGCAGGCCTGAATCCTTATGCATTACCCGCTTCTTTGAGTAAGGATCAGATGCGGGGTATTATCAGGAATGAAAGAAGGGTGGAACTGGCGCTGGAGGAAGCGCATCGTTTTTTTGATATTAAAAGGTGGAAAGTGGCTGAAGATGTTAATAAGGGGCCGTTGGTAGGAAGGAGATATGCTACTCCCGCTTCAGCTGGTGAAAGGGTGACGGCCGAAACCCGGGTGTTTATAGCACCCAAAATGTACAATTTCCCCATACCATTAACCGAAGTCAACAAATCCGGCGGCGCTATTCTGCAAAACCCGGGATGGTAACGACGATAGATGAGTGTACCCTTAAATTTTTAGTAGATAAATAAGATATGTATAGAACTTTTTTTGCAATTGCATTACACCTTATCGTTATGCAAGCCGGCGCCCAGGATATGGGGCGGCTAATCCGGGAAAATTTCTCCTTCGCCGATTCTCAATATTTGTATATGATGAAGCAGGTGCCGCAGGACAAAATGCCACAGTCCTACGATGAGAAGAATAAGAAATTTATTTCCTACCAACGTACCTGGTGGTGTACGGGTTTTTATCCGGGCGCGCTCTGGTATATTTTTGAGCAAACCGGCAATCCTGCCATAAAGAAGGAAGCCGAACGTGCTTTAAGAGTGATCGAACCTAATAAAACTTACACAGGTAACCACGACCTTGGTTTTATGATGTACTGTAGCTTTGGCAATGCTTACCGGATAGTAAAGGACGAATCGTATAAGGAAATTATTATTCAGTCCGCAGCCGCTCTGGCCAGCCGCTACAGGCCTCCTGCTAAAGTAATCCAATCCTGGAACACCAATCAGTATTTTAAAGGTCCCGTGATAATAGATAATATGATGAACCTGGAGCTACTGTACTGGGTAAGCCTGAACGGGGGAGATAAGAAATACCAAGACATTGCTATTGCTCATTCCAATACTACACTGAAACATCATTTCAGACCTGATTTCAGTTCCTATCATGTGATCGATTATGACATGGAAACAGGCGGGGTTAATCGTAAAGCCACCTGGCAGGGTGCTGCCGATTGTTCGGCCTGGTCCCGCGGTCAGGGATGGGGCTTGTACGGTTACGTGATGATGTATCGTTTTTCTAAGAATAAACAATACCTTAACCATGCAAGGAAAATAGCAGGCTTTATCTTAAACCATCCCAACCTTCCTAAGGATAAAATACCTTATTGGGATTTCGATGCTCCCTACATTCCTCATGCGAAAAGAGATGCATCGGCAGGGGCTATAATTGCTGCTGCGCTCCTGGAACTGGGACAATACACTAACGGTGCGGAAAGGGAAAGCTATGTCAGCAATGCAAAAGAGATGATTGTATCATTATCCGGAGAAAAATATAGAGCGAAAGTAGGAGAGAATGGTGGTTTCCTTTTAAAGCATAGCACGGGCTCGTTACCTTCTAATTCGGAAGTAGATGTGCCATTGATTTATGCTGATTATTATTATCTTGAAGCGCTGAAACGTTATAAAGACTGGTACTTGTAATTGCCCTTAATATAAAGTTCAAATCGTAAACCATCAGGATGAATAAAATTGTTAATAGAATTGCAGCTATACTGCTTTTAGCTGTTGCCAGCACAAACATGGAGGCCCAATCATGGACAGGACCCAAGGAAAAACCAAAGAACAGGATTGAGTTGAAATACGGTCCTTTAAACCCCGGTAAACGAACCGATGCAGATATGCAGCGGTTCAGGGAGTATGGCCTGGGACAATTTATACATTGGGGCGTTTATGCTATCGCCGGAGGTGAATGGAACGGTGTAAAAGCCCCGACGGCTTCGGAGTGGATAAGAGTATGGTCGGGCAATACAGCGCCGCAAAACTGGCAGCAGACCTATGATAATTTGTATAGGCAGTTTAATCCTAAAAATTTCGAAGCCAGGCAATGGGCGCGCCAGGCAAAACAAATGGGTGCCCGTTATATGATCATTACTACTAAACATCACGATGGCTTCTGCTTATGGCCCAGTAAGTATACTAATTATACGATTGCCGAAACACCGTATAAAAAAGATATTGTTAAACAACTGGTAGATGCTTACACAGCAGAGGGTATTGATGTATATCTCTATTTTTCCATCATCGACTGGAATAATAAAGATTATAAAAGCGCTTCACCCAAAACCGAAGAGGAAAAAATAGCCTATAATCGGTTTTTGACTTTTACACGCAACCAGTTATTCGAGTTAATGAATAATTATCCGAAGATAAAAGGATTCTGGTTCGATGGTACCTGGGATAAGGCTTGGATTGATGCTTACCAGTACACCTATCAACTCGAAAAAGATTTGCGGGCAGCCCATCCTGGCTTAATTATCGGCAGCCGATTCAGGAATGATGAGCATGGCAAAAGACATTTTGATTCAAACGGGGATTTGCTGGGTGATTATGAACAGGGTTGGGAACGAAAGCTGCCGGCTCAGTACGAATGGCTGAATGGTAATGATTGGGATTGTGTGATGACCATACCGCCCAATGGTTGGGGGTATATAAAAGATTGGTTGCAGTTTTATACCAAAACCTCCTATGATTTAATTGATATGCTGATGCATTCCGTATCCATGGGTGGCAATTTTGTGTTGAACTTTGGTCCGGATGGAAACGGGCAAATGCATACCGGTGAAGATAAACTCGCCAAAGAGCTCGGGGATTGGATGAAACTGAACAGCGAAGCAGTATACGGCGTTACTCATGCTGCGCTTGAGCCCTCGCCTTATGGTTACTACACGCAAAAAGCAAATGCGTTATACCTGACTGTTTTTAATCGCCCGGTTAGTAACCTAATCAGGTTGAAAATTCCAAGAACCGCAACCAATGTACCAACAACAGCTAGCTTATTATCAAACAAAACAGCTTTAAAAATGAAGTTTACCAATATTGGTATCGATCTGGATAAAAATGTTTATTTTGATATTACCCTTCCCGCAAGCTTTATGAGTAAAGATCCTTTTGTAATTAAAATAGATACCAAAACCGGGAAGATCGATGCCCGCGAGTTGGAAAAAGCCCACATGTAATTAGCTTTTTAAAACAGCTTTCTAGTATATAACCTTCAAAATGATTCCGATGAAGCAAATAAAATTACCTGTTACAGCAGCCAGGCTCATCTTGGCCCTGACGCTCTTTTCAGTTCCATATGCTGTTAGTGCTCAGGAGCTGGGCACACCTGCATGGGCAAAGGAGACAGCGGCAGCTAAAGAGAAGCGTATGAAGTGGTGGACTCACGATCGTTTTGGCATGTTTATACACTGGGGTTTGTATGCGTTGCCCGCGCGCCATGAATGGATACAGAACAGGGAGAGAATAACTCCTGAGAACTATAGGAAGTATTTTGATCATTTCAATCCTGATCTGTATGATCCCGTACAATGGGCCAAAGAAGCCAAAGCCGCCGGTATGAAGTATGTGGTATTGACTACGAAGCATCATGAGGGTTTTTGTCTTTGGGATAGCAAGTTTACCGATTATAAGGTAACCAATACACCCTATAAAAAAGATCTGCTCAAATCCTTTGTGGAAGCTTTCAGGGCCGAAGGTATACACATTGGTTTCTACTATTCTTTAATAGACTGGCATCATCCTGATTTTGTTTATGATGGCGGCCACCCTCCAACGCCGATATCAAAGGCGGATAGGGATAAGGCCAATGCAGGTCGTGACATGGCCCGCTACCAGGAATACATGAAAAACCAGGTAACCGAACTGCTGACAAAATATGGTAAGATCGACCAGCTGTTTTTTGATTTTTCTTATGCCGGAAAAGGTTACAAAGAATGGGATTCCGAAAACCTGTTAAAGTTGGTGCGTAAGCTGCAGCCCGATATTATTGTAAACGACAGGCTGGATTTGAACAATACCCAATGGGGGTGGGATTATAAAACGCCCGAGCAATTTATGCCTAAAGAATGGGTAAAAGTAAACGGGCAGAAAGTACCCTGGGAAACCTGCCAGACTTTTTCGGGCTCTTGGGGCTATTTCAGGGACGAGTACTCCTGGAAAAGTCCGGAGCAATTGGTGGTAATGCTGGCCGAAACGGTAAGCAAGGGCGGTAACTTGCTGCTAAATGTAGGACCAACGGCTCGTGGTAATTTTGATGAGCGGGCCAGCGAAAGACTGGCTGCACTGGGAAAATGGATGAAGTATAATAGCCCTGCTATCTATGGGTGTACTGAAGCCCCGGCGTTGTTTAAAAAGCCTGCTAATTCGCTTTTAACCTACAGTCCGGAAAGAAAGCGCCTGTATATTCATGTGCTGGAATGGCCTTTTAAAACCCTGTTGCTCGAAGAGTATAAGGGACGTTTTAAATACGCACAGTTATTACAGGATGGTTCGGAGATCAGGTTTTCTACGGTAACAAAAACAGGCGGACATACAACCGAAACATCTGGTGAGGATGATGTTATGTTGCAATTGCCTGTACAAAAGCCTGATGCACTCGTGCCTGTTATTGAACTTATATTGGAATAGGTTATAAAAAATAAGTCATGAAGTTTAAATTGTTTTATGTTCTCTTGCTGATATTGTTTCAAACGGAAGTCGGGGCTCAAAATATTTGTCCTGTTATACCTCAGCCGCTCGCTGCGAGAGAATTACCCGCCAGTTTTGTTTTAAATACGCAAACGGCGCTGATCGTGGATGACGAATCATTACTACCGGTTGCCCGTTACTTTCAACAGCAATTATTACAACAGCACAAAATTCCCTTGAGCATCCATGCAAAAGCAAGTGGTCCTTACATCAGGTTCTCTCTGTCGAAGAAGCTGGCATCGGAATTTTACAGGTTGGATATGGACGCTCAGCAAATTCAAATTTCAGGTGCTGACGAGTCTTCTGTTTTCTATGGTATTATTTCTTTACTGCAATTGGCTTCACCGGCAAAACAACAGTCAGGTAACCTGGTGCTTAAATGCTGGAGTATTGAAGATCGTCCCGCTTATCGCTGGCGGGGTTTGATGCTCGATGAATCAAGGCATTTCTTTGGTATGGATAAAGTCAAATCCATTTTGAACTGGATGGCTTTTTATAAATTAAACCGATTTCACTGGCACCTAACTGATGAGCCGGCTTGGCGTATTGAAATTAAAAATTATCCCCGGCTTGCACTGGTGGGTGGTATTGGTTCCTACACGAATCCCCATACTCCGGCACAATTTTATACACAGGAGCAAATTGCAGAGATAGTAAGTTATGCGGCTGAGCGGCATATTACTGTGATTCCCGAAATAGATATGCCAGGTCATGCTACGGCGGCCAATAATGCTTATCCTGAGTTTAGCGGCGGAGGTAGTGATAAACACCCCGAGTTTACTTTTCATCCGGGTAAAGAAGCTACTTATACCTACCTGACTGATATATTGAGAGAGGTAAATGCTCTATTCCCCTCACGCATGTTACACCTGGGGGGAGATGAAGTGAGCTTTGGAAATGATAAATGGCTGGCCGACCCTGATGTGAGAAACTTGATGGCCCATAAACAACTGAAGACTGTTCAGGAAGTAGAGCAATACTTTATGCAACGCATGGCCGATTCGGTGTATGCGATGAACGCAAAGCTGCTGGCCTGGGATGAAGTGGCAGCTATGAATTTGCCTAAAAAGCAAACCATCGTATTCTGGTGGCGACATGATAAACCTCAACAGCTGCAAACTACTTTAAATAACGGTTATCAAACTGTCTTATGCCCGCGTATCCCTTTTTATTTCGACTTCGTTCAGGATAGTACGCATACTGCAGGACGCAAGTGGAATAAGGCTTACAGCGGATTGAAGGAGGTATACGATTTTAATGCTACTACTTTACCGGGAGTAAATAAAGTCAACCTGCAGCAGATCCTGGGCGTTCAGGCCAATGTATGGACAGAAACGATCGCAGATAATTACCGGCTCGATTACATGCTTTACCCAAGGATAGCCGCACTGGCAGAAACAGCATGGTCTTCCACTGAAAAAAAGAACTATGCTTCTTTTGTTCAGAATTTGAAACAACATTTTTTATTATACAATAATGAAAGGATCAACTATTTCAATCCTTTTAAAAAGTAAATGCCCGATATGCAAAGAAGGAATTTTTTAAGATTATCATCATTGTTAGGTTTAGCAGGTTCCATACCTTTTACCAGGAGCATAGCCGCACAAAAAGAAAACGCATCCTCTTCAGCAGGTCCCGCCGGTGACAGAGCTTATTGGGTTTCGCTTTTAGACAAGATAGCAACACCGATATTATTAAATATGAGTAAAGGTCAGCTGCGAAAGAATATGCCGGTGGAATACAGCGCTACCTGGGATGGTCGTAATAAGCAGGTGGCTTATATGGAAGCTTTTGGACGCTTGATCGGCGGTATTGCTCCCTTCCTGGCATTACCTGTTGATGGTACAGCTGAAGGTAAAGTACGGGCGCGCTTATTAAAGCAAACGCAGGAAAGTCTTTCCCATTCCGTAGATCCGCAGAGCCCGGATTATTTGTTTTGGGGAGATGGAAAGACTACGCAGCCACTGGTAGATGCAGCGCATATTGCCCAGGCCTTATTATACGCACCGGATGTACTGTGGAAGCCCTTGAGCGAAAAAACAAAGCAACAATTGATTCATGAGTTTACTACTATTCGCCGTATTAAACCCTGGAACAATAACTGGGTGCTTTTTGCGGCTATGATAGAAACTTTTTTGTTGAGTATTGGCCAGCCCATTGATGAAGCGCGTATAGATAATGCTATCGATAAAATTAACAGCTGGTATGTAGGAGACGGCTGGTATAACGACGGAGATTATTTTCATTTCGATCATTATAACGGGTACGTGATCCACCCCATGCTGGTAGATGTATTGCGGGTAAACGTAGCGTATGGTCGTCGTACAGCAAAAGAATATGAGTCAGCATATAAAAGAATGCAACGATATGCTTCGTTCCAGGAACGGTATATTTCACCTGAGGGCACATACCTTGTAGTCGGACGATCGTCTACTTACAGGGTTGGCGCATTTCAGCCCCTGGTTAAGCTGGCTTTAGAGCAAAAGTTACCAAAGGGAATTCAGCCGGCGCAAGTTCGTTGCGCACTTACCAAAGTCATGCAACGCATGTTTGTACCGGCCACCTTCACAAAAACCGGGTGGCTGACATTGGGTCTTGTGGGAGATCAGCAAACAGATCTGGCAGATTATTATTCTAACACCGGAAGCATGTATGTAACAGCTCTGGTATTTCTGTCATTAGGACTTCCGGCCACAGATGCTTTTTGGGCGGCTCCGTTTACAGAATGGACCCAGTTAAAAGCGTGGTCGGGTAAGCCTTTTTCAAAGGATTATGCGGTAGCGTACTAATCGTTATAATCTTTATTGTTGTAAAGAAAGTATTTTATTGTTACGTAAACTGTTTTACATGCTGGCTGCCAACTCCGATATATTTTTTAAAAGGGAACTGGTAAAAGCCTTAAGTCGGTTAAAAGGAGATTGGGACAACCAGGAAGCCGCTGGGGTCATTCAACCTGTATTGCTAGATTACAGCCTGCCATCTTATATCGTTGACGTCAGCATAATGGAAGAGGTGGGCATAATAGATCGCAGGCATATTTACGTATCATTACAAAAAAGATTATCGCCTGTAGAGGCAAAAGATTACCGGATCAGCTTTCTTGCACAACCCAATGCTATATCAGGAGCATTGATACCCTACCTGCAGCTATTAGATATCATCCTGCTTCTTCAACGAAGGGATGAGCCTCAATATAGGTCTGCGATAACAGGAGTGAAACGGGCGATTATTAGCTTAACCTATAATGAGCAAAAGCTCCTGCTACAACTTGCGCGAAAATATCCGGCAGCGGTAAGAGCCTGCCTTGGCTTTTTATGGGCAGGCATTAACCAGCTTACGCTCTCTTCCAAAGCTCTGCAAACGCTTAATCCGGCTATATTAAGCCGATATAAAAGGAGTATGGCGGGCATTAATGAGTTGCCTCCTATATATAACCGGTAGGAGGTTTTGGCGGCATCCCTAATAATAGGGAGGGTAAGACTGGGTAACTTGTTTCATTTTTGTAATGAAACTTTTTACCATGATCTCACGCCGGAACTTTGTCAAAAAAACTGCTTTACTCTCAGCAGGACTTATTATACAAAATCAGGTAGGTGCTATCAGGTCAATCAGGAAAAGACCTGATGTTGTCTGTATCGGCGCTGGTTTGGCCGGCTTGTCAGCCGCCTATGCTTTGAGGCAAAAGGGTTACAAGGTTACAGTGCTGGAGTCCAGGGATAGAATTGGCGGGCGCGTCTTTTCCCACCAGATGTCTGAGCAGCTGGTGATAGAGCTGGGTGGCGAATGGGTAGGTAATTCGCATAATCGTATCCGGGAGCTTTGTAGTCAGTTTAAACTGGATTTGATCAATAACCAGATGGATACCCATTTGATTTATAAAGGCGATTATGCACCAGCTGGAAGTTGGGGTTTCAGCGAACCCTGGAATAAGAAATGGGAACAATTACTGAAAGATTATGCCGGCCTGAGCGATAAAGATAAGCGGCATTTAGATCAATACGATTGGTGGCGTTACCTCGTTAATAATGGCTGTGACGGAAAAGACCTTGAGGTAAGGGAGCTACTGGATAGTACCGATTTTGGTGAAAGCATCAGGCAGGTCTCGGCCTTCGCTGCCTTGGCTGAATACGCTGAAAGCAGTGAAAAGAATGAAATGGATCTGAAGATAAAAGGTGGCAATCAACAATTGGTCATGAAGCTGGCGGATGCTATTGGCCGGGAAAATATTGTGTTAAATTGCACGGTAACCCAGGTACAGCAGGCTGATGAGGTAACAATTACCTGCGCTAACGGCCAATATTTTACGGCAGATAAATTGATTTGTACCATTCCGGCTTTCGCCATTTCTAAAATTAACTGGAGTCCCGCATTACCCAGAGAACAATGGCAGGCGATCAACACACTGCAGTATGCCCGTATTAACAAACACGCAATGCTTTTTGGGCAAAGGTTCTGGAAAGAAGATGGTTTTGATATGGTTACCGACCAGTTACCTCATTATTTTTATCACGCCACCAAGGGGCAAAGTAGCACCGAAGGTATATTGATTTCTTATAGCATTGGCGATAAAGCTGCTGTTATAGCTAACCAGAGTGATGCAGTAAATGCCCGTATCATTGCAGATACATTGCAGCCCTGCGTAAAGGATGCCGGATCTTTAATACGTAAGCAGGTAAATTATTACTGGGGTAATGATGCAATATCAAAAGGTGCTTATGCTTTGTACGGGCCTGGTCAGTGGTTTGCTTTGCGTCCGGTACTCAGCCGTCCTTTCAGGCATACCCATTTTGCCGGGGAGCACCTGGCCGACTGGCAGGGTTTTATGGAGGGCGCTATTAATACCGGCGAAGAAGCGGCATTGCAAATTATGGAATGATACAGACTTCATGCCTCAATCACTTTTCTTCTTACGGCTCCACCCGGTTTGCATGTCTTCGTATGCCTTTTTACTGATGGTGGAGTCCTTTTTATTACGGCTGACACCTTTTTCTTTTCGCGCATTGATATTATTGACCAGCGAATTTTTAACGCCCAGCTTATTAGTTCCGCCTTTCGATTTTGCCATTGTTTTTTTTGAGTAGCAGACAAATAATGTGCCCTTAAATACTCCAGGAAAGTATTTTTTTTGCGTTAATGTAACAACAAGCGAACTAAAGGGTTGTCAATGAAAGCCCTACATGATCTCGTAAGCATCCCAGAGGTCTGCATCATTTTTACGCTCCTTCATCTGGCTCATAAAGATATCGGTGCCATTGCACCGCAGGTTGATCATACCAAACAATATTTTGTTGCCGGTGGCGGTAGATCGGGCCAGTTCGGTAGAATAAACCAGGGGCCGCTTGCTTTTGGAATATTTGCCCGCACAACCTATCGCATCCGCCCTGGGGTGACTATAAGCTTCATTGTCACCCGATGAGATAACGGTAGCATAAGGATTTACCAATTGCATAAATTTTTCGGTAAAATCCGAAGCTCCGTGGTGGCATGATTTAGCTACATCTACTTCAAACGGGTTACTGGTAACGTATTTTGCCATCAGGTATTCCTGTGAAAGGGTATTTAGATCGCCTCCCAATAAAACGGTTCTGCCTCCAAAGTTTAGTTTGATCACCAGGCTATGGCCGTTAATCGTTTTGCCATCGTCTTTCCAATATATAAATCCCCTTCCATTAGGTATTTCTTCCATAAAAGGGGCCAGCACTTCCATGGAAAAGCGTTGGCTTTCGATCACTTTATCCAGTATAAAAGTTCCCTGCTCATACCTTTTAACCGATGATATTCTTCCTTCGGTATTAGCTTTTTGCAGCGCTTCCATAAAGTTCGATATATCGCGGTTAAACGGTTGTTGCTCATTCATGTTCAGCAGATTATCGAATACATGAGTAAGTATCGTTTTCCCCGATTGTTTTATTGTATTGCCGAGGCCGGTACTGTAAGGATTGTCTTTGGTTGCAAACTTTAAAATGCCGGGATGAATAAGGGTACCAAAAGTAAAGTTGGTATCCTCTAGTATCTTAATGACGCCTTTATAATGATCGGTATCAAAATGACTGATGATCAGATAGTCAATATGGATTTTTTGATGGGAGTCTAGTAGGTATTTAAACTGCCATTTGGTTAGGTAGCTATACATATTGTTATTGGGGCCTGCATCAATCAGGATGCGGTACCTGCCAATCTCAATCAATACGCCATCTCCTTGTCCCACATCCAGGAAAAAGATTTTAAGACCCATATCCTCCGATAGGTTAGTAGTGTGCATCCATCCGTCGGGGCCCGCTGTGGCAACACGATACCAGTCGCCCTGCTGCTCCAGCAAGGTTACATAGGTTCCCATCAATATTTTATTGATGATTTTTTTACCCTTATTATTGACCACCGATTCATATATGGGTGCCGCATTTTTAGCAGCATATTTAAAAGAGCTCATGAGTGATTGGTTTAGTCGCTATAAAGCTAGTCAATTGCGTGTTGCCATTTAAATGGTAGAAATCCCTAATTTAGGGGGGAGCAGAAATTAAACGAATCGTAGCGTATGAAAAAATATAAGTTCGTTAAGACAGGAAAAGAATGGTATGTAGACTTGCCGGAATATATAGAGCAGGGTGGAAGTATCGGCGATTTGCAGATGGTAGAAGGTGCCGATATCATGCTCGACCTGGTTGCGGGCAATAAAAATGAGGTAGCGCTTTACATCGGGACTGATGACTTTGAAGGAGCAGACTTGCTGTTGCTAACAGAAAAGTGTGATCCACACAAAGGAGGTGGCTATTATTTTTTAGAGGAATACAATGGTGAGCCCGTTAACCTGAGGCTTTGGTTATGCCAGGTTACGGAATTTGTATTTGGCGAAATTCCGGAGCAGATTTTCATTAGAAAAGCAGAAAGTTGAAACCCTCGTTTACCGAATTCCCCGAGACTAGTAAATGATACCTTCTGATGCATAATATGAGGGAATCATTAAAAAAAGAAAATAGATAACATGCAATTTCTTACTGCTGTCCATATCAGGATTTTTGCAAAATGGTTTTACGATGCTTTTTTCCCCAGTCAATCATCGATTGTATAATGTCGCCAAATGTTTTGCAATAAGCAGTAGGCTCATACTCAACCAAAACCGGCGTGTCGGCATAAACCGTCCTTTTCACCAGCTTGTTTAGTTCCATATCTTTTAATTCTTTAGATAGCATACGCGTGGTAATGCCGGGTATGCTTCGCTCTATTTCGCGGAAACGCCTGTTGCCATTGCATAATGAGTTGATAACGGGTATACGCCATTTGCCCCCGATAAAATAAAGGGTGTCTTGCAGCGCTTTTAATTCTTCCTCCTGGTTTCGGGTAATTGCCATAATAGATGTTGGTATACTCTGTGATACTGGTTACAAAAGTATATCATTAGGTCGGTAGCTTTGTAAAAAATTATACAATGAACAATGCATTAAAAAACAAAGTGGCAGTAATTACAGGAGCCAATAGCGGCATCGGCCTCGCTACAGCAAAAGAGCTGGCAGCTCAGGAAGCGACAGTACTCATTACCGGAAGAAGAAAGGATGCAATAGAAGCTGCGGCGGCAGAAACAGGCACGATCCCTTTTGTAGCTGACCAGGGTGTTTTAGAAGATATAAACGGGTTAAGTGAAGAATTGCAAAAGCGATTTGGTAAAATCGATATACTTTTTATTAATGCGGGTATTACCGGCTCTTTAGGACCGATAGCAGGTGCTTCCGTTGAAAATTTTGATTCGGTAATGAATATCAATTTCAGAGGGGCTTATTTTACCTTAAGCAAATTGATCCCACTGTTAAATGATGGCGCTTCCGTGGTGATCCTTTCTTCTATCGTGGCTTCCACTTACCATCCCAATAGCTCTGTTTATCAGGCAAGTAAGGCTGCGCTCAACTCGATAGCAAAAACTGCAGCTGCGGAACTGGCACCCAGAAATATCAGGGTAAATATTATCAGTCCCGGTCCACATAAAACAGAAGTTATGAAAAAATCGGGGCTGGATGCGGCAACCCTGGAGCAGATCAATGATCAGCTGGTTAATAAGATCCCGCTGAAAACAATGGGAGATCCTGCAGACATCGCAATGCTGGTTGCTTACCTGTCCGGGCCTCAGGCAGGTTTTATTACCGGGTCCGAAATTATTATGGACGGAGGAATGACATTATAACCTATGTTTCCGGCTGGAACGAGAGTAGGGGGCACGGGCCCTTCCTGGCAAATTTACCTATAGGACTTTTATAGGCCGGTGATGTTCATTAATGGCAACTAGTGTGAAAGATCCCGTAACAGCTTTCTCCCTTCCTTCTTCCAGCATTTTTTCACGAAATACATCTACCCGTATAAGGACACTGGTATTTCCTACTTTTTCAACCCGGCCAACCAGTTCAATTAAAGCGGAAGCCGGGATGGGAAGCATAAACTCGGCTTGATCTGCGCTTTTGATTACAAAACTTTTCCTGGCGAAACGGGTGGCGGTCATAAAGGCGGTTTCCGTCATCATCAGCAGTATTCTTCCACCAAACATAGTGTTGTGGTGGTTAATCGTGTCGGGGAACACCGTTTTAAAAACATGGGTTTCCGATTGTGCTACCTTTTCTTCCAATGTCATAGTAGAGATTTCCCTGAGTGAACAGCCATTCAATGCTATATAAGTATACCGTTAGCATAACTGCGGGGACGTAGAATTGTTGGTGCAAAAATACCCTGCATGGTGTTCATCACCAATAAAACAATACCGGGAAAGAGCCATGGCGGCCCTTCCCGGTATGCTATGTAGTCGAATTTATTTACTTACGTTGCTGCTCACAATTTTAGCCAGGTCAAACATAGATACCTGGGTTTTGCCAGCGAACAATGCTTTCAGTTTGTCATCTGCATTGATCATACGTTTGTTAACGGTATCCTGCAGTCCCTGTTTTTTAATATAAGCCCATACTTTTTTGATGATGTCGGGCCTTGAGGCTGGTTTATTGCCAATTACCGCAGCCAATACCGCACTTGGTGTAAGGGGCACTAATAAAGCCGGATTAATTTTTCTTTTCTTTTTTGGCGCTGCTTTTTTGGGTGCCGCCTTCTTAGTAGCCGCTTTTTTGGGAGCTGCTTTCTTCGGAGCAGCTTTAGTTGGAGCTACTTTCTTAGGAGCTGCTGCAGGTTTTGCCGCTGCTTGTTTTTTTGCTGGAGCCGCTTTTTTAGGGGCTGCTTTTGCCGGGGCGGTCTTTTTAGCTGCCGCCTTTTTTACGGCCGCTTTTTTTGTTGCCATATCAGAGTTTTATGTTGAATTATAAATGGGTTAACTAACTAAAGTTAGGAAGAAATTAAATGCGTAATTCATAATATTTGATATAATATTTAGGAAGAACTTCGAAGCGTGTTCAGGACTGCTCCTGTTCTTTTACCTCTTCGGTCTCCTGGACGGTTTTTCTGCCGGTTTCAACCGTTACCTCACGGGTAGTTACGGCATAGTCATTGGGGTGAATATCGTCGCCGTAGGCCACTGCATAAGCCTTGGTAAATTCCGCCCCCAGGTACAAAATGATAGACGAATAGTAAATCCAAACAATCAGAACCACCAGCGAGCCCGCAGCCCCGTAGGTACTGCCTACCTGTGTCTGAGATATATATAGGGAAATGCCAAATTTGCCGAGCATAAAAAGTACAGCGGTAACGATAGCTCCGGCTATTACATCGCGCCAGCGGATCTTTGCATCGGGCAGCACTTTAAATATGACGGCAAATATAATGGCGCTTATCACCAGGGTAAGTACAAGGTTAATAATGTAAAATACTACGACCGTTACATCGGGATACCTGGCTTGCAATGCATTGCTAATTCCTTCTATTATGCCTGAAAGGGTTAACGATACTAGCAGCAAAAATCCAAGGCTTACAATCACAGAAAACGAAAGAAAACGGTTCTGGAGCATTTTTAGCCAGCCCCTTTTAGGTTTGGCTTTCAGGCCCCAGATGGAATTGATGGAGTCCTGGATTTCTCCAAATACCGTAGTAGCGCCCAATAGGAGTGTTATTCCGCCCACAATTGCCGCTATTTTACTTTTTCCAGCAAGTGATGCATTTTTGATGATCTCTTGCAGTTGTGCTGCCGTATCAGCCCCTACAAAACCTTTTAAAACTGAAAACACCTCGCCTTCAACAGCTTCCTTTTTAAGGAAAAGTCCACACAGCGAAATAATCATCACCAATAAGGGGCCCATCGAAAATACCGTATAATATGCCAGTGATCCACTTAGCTTGGTAACCTTATGATCCGAAAATCCCTTAAATGTGTCAGTAATCACTTTCCATATTCCTTTGAAGGTAATGGGTTTTCTTTTACGAGCGGCTGCCGATAATTCAGTCATAATTTTATAGAGTTTAGAGCTAACTATAGAGAACCTTTTGAAACCACGGTATGCCTGGGTTAAAAGGGTACGAAAGAATAATAAATAAGCATGCCAAACCGGCTCACCCGCATTTTGAGCATCCCCTGATGCGTATAGAGAGGGGCCGGAATGGTTCAGGAAAATCAGCTATCGCTTTTTTCGGATGTATTCACCCAGGTAATTAAGATATGACCTTCGTCATATTGGGTAAAGGTAAAATCGCTCTTTGATAACGACTTTTCTTTCATTACTTCATGAACGATTGACAGAAGCAATGTGCCTTGTTGCACCAGCTCATCGCTATCCGATAAACGCATGGTATGAATAACCTCTTCGTAGTTCAGTTGCTTTCTCATATAAGACAGTAATGCCGGTCTTATAAAGATACTAAGAAACTTTGCAGGAAACTGCGACATGCGTTGGATAAATGGCTTTTATTGTTGGGAGAAGCTCCTGTATTCCGGCTGCTTATTTGGGTGATAGCCCAAAGCTTCGTTGTGAAGGTCTGCTAAACGTTGATTGATGAAAGAAGTTGCGCATCCAGGTATGGCGAAATGGAGGGGCTTATTGCTAACGCTCCGGAGTCTTTTTGCGCTGTGGTAAAAGATGATAGGATACTGGGTCTTTTCGCTTTTGCTTGCTGCTGATGGCCGGAGCATATTATAAAATAGTGCTGGCTCCCTAGGACTATATTAAAATGAAGCATATTTTGCTGCTGGCATTTTTTAGCTTATGATAGAACCAATTTATATTCAGGTAAATGCCTGCAAACAAAAACTATCTCATCACGCCCGGGTAGCGGGTATTGAAAATTACAGCTGCATTTGTTGGCGGATACCTGGTTACACTTAGCTTTCATTAGCTATTAATGCTTTTGTTTGACAAAAAAACTACTGCTGTTACCGTCTTTTTTCAACTTGTCTTTTATGGTGCATTCTCATGATCCTGGCATTCCATTGAAAAAAATGCCTGGAAGATCTGGCTTTGGTACCTGCTGCTTACTTTGATTTTTTCTGCACCTCTTTTTTACAGGTAGTTTTTTAAGTTTTCATTGCATGAACAGTCGCAATTGCCATATTTATTTTCATACGCACACCATTAGCAGTATCATTATCAGCGTCATTTTATTTGTCTTCTTTTTGCCGGTTCTTTTGCTTTTTTAAAAGTGAAATATCTAACTGGCGGAAAAATGTTTCCAATCCAACGGCTTGCGACCTGGGGAAGTTTTTATACCGGCTTCATTTTCTGGCGCAGGTAAACAGCATTGTAAAATATGGGCTTTCCATTGGGTTATTATATTGCCGGATTGGTGGCGTTTATATGCCTGTTTGCTTTGACCACAGGTTTATTGCTGATTGAACAAAATTATTTCCAATTTCTATGTATTTAGGCCCCGCGAGAAAATTGAAAATCGTATGGACCGATTACGTACGACGTTATCATTTTCTCTTTCCTGTTGATTTTTACAGTTACGGGGAGTTTTTTCCTCATCAGCTGCCCATTATTTACACAACCCACTGCTACAATTCAATTTGCCGGAAATACGACCCCTTAAATGCTATATTAGTTATGACCAACGAAAAAAGGAATTTGCCCCATACGCACCTGAAGAATAAGGCTTGATGTAAACTATTTTGGAGCAGGCAGCCGCAAAATGGAATCCTAGCCATTTGGCGAGCCTGCAACGGTTTAATTATGGCGATGCTTCAATGGAAGTGTGGTAAAAAATGCGTTAGCCACCTAACAAAAATTTGTGAGTAGCGGAGGTCATTTACAAGGCAGTATCGTGGCAGGTGCTGGAGATAAAAGACCCTAACCGTCCGTCCGGTTATGCAGATGTCCTGCAAAACCTGATCCATAACCTGCATTTTGGTAACTATGGAGGCCTGGAAATATCGGAACTGACCTGTTTTCATAGCTTCCTGGTAATTGTAGTAAAAGGGCGTATCAATGGCATCCGCATATTTTTCCCCCAGGTTGCGACTGATAATATCTTCTCTTTTTCGTCCCAGTAACTATTGTGCTTTATTGTTCCAATAGGTTACTTTCGGGGATCGTTCAACCGCAAAAAAATGCATCTCCAACGCTCTCAAGTATCATTTACTTTCCTCCGGTGCCCGTTCCTGTAGTTGTAGCTCACCCCTTTTTTGGGAATGTATTCTGGAGAACCGCTTAATTATAATATATATATAAGTATCGCGGTAACGCATACGGGTAAAAAACTTTTTAAGGTGTTGTACAATAAGGCCTGCTCAACATGGGTAGAAGAAGACGCGATTATTGGATTACTGAAACAGATCCACAGCGTTCCATCCACAGATACAGGAGGGCTATAGGGAGGGCTTTTACAAATTTCATCACTTTTCCTTTCTCTTAAGGGCAGAAAATATACTATAAGAAGGTATAGAAAAGGATAGCACAAAAAAACTGCCTATAATGAACTGTGGTTCAAATACCCCGGTCTTACCAAATAAAGAACATAAGCAGGATACAGGTTTGCTTTGGCGCGACATTTGCCTGTGACTCATCTGTAAAAATTAAATGATGAGAAGTGAAATGGAAAAAGCAAGTGCTGAGTTGTTATACCTGCTTAAAGATCAAAAAAAGAGATTTATTGTACTGGAGCCATGTGAAAACGGAATATCTTTGAACATGCAAACAGCCAAGCCTATACTTAAACTAAATTACTACGAGGCGCTCATCAACGCGCGAGCTCATACTGGTTCATTAAAAGGGAAATATGCTTTTGTGTTTGATCTTGAAAATGAAAGCCATTTAGGTAAGCTTGAGCAGCTTGTAAGTAATGCATCTGACTACTTCATTTACGCCAACATTGATATAGTTCGGTCGGTAAAAGCAGGTGAAGTACATTATTGAATTGGAGCGAAATGACGCTAGTGAAGTTGGATTATATAGGATTCGGCCCGCTAAAGCGCGTTTATGTACGATAATGCGGAAATAATGAGAATTATTTTTTGTTATAAATGAGAAAGCATGTATATTGGGGTAGTAATTTAAGTAATTGATTTTTTGCTTTTTAGATGCCGAAGGAATTTATTTAATCATGATTTTTTTAGTTGTTTAAAATGACGGGCTCTAACCCGTCATTTTTATTGTTTGCTGTGCCTGTGAAAACCACTGGTGTGATTATCCTGATCATGCTTATTAACACAATACGTTGCCATTTTTTTTAATCCTTTTTAGTCAGTAGTCCCGCATAGAAAAAACTCCTATACCAGGTTTTCAACACAATGTGTAAGGAAATACTCGTCGTTCGTTTATGTCTTTTTGTCTGTAGCTTCCCTTCAATTCCACTTTCGAGATTTAGTAGTTGTAATTAGATTCGTCCTGGCTTTTAAATGGTCAAGGCTCAATTATAAGTTGCTTTCCATGTGGGGATTTTTCAAGGATCAGGAAAATGCAATTCCTTTTACATCATGGTCAGGTTTTTTCCAGGCCCCCGGTGCATTAAATCTGTAAGCGAATCATCTTTTTTGTACAAAAACTACCCTAAATCTACTGCCTGTACAAAAATGTACCATTTCCGAATGAAACCCACCCGTTATCTGATGTCAGCTGCTCTACATTCGTGGTCAACGATGCATTTTCCGATTGTGTAGGATGCAGATCACTACATAGAAGTTCGTTAGTTGAAGTAGATGCGATTTAAACAGCACTGGTCGCAAAGCTTATTTTAAGTTTCGGACAAATTGGCGGAGAATAGATGATGCCTGATTAACGTAAAAACGATTGTATATGAAATGAGCATAAAAATTTTGGGGCAAATTAACACCTAAGCGACTCAAATTTTTACGCAAAATTCCATGTGACCAAAAAATATAAAAATTAGCACATGAAAAGTAATTCGATAACGATTGTAGACATTGCGAAAAAATTAAATATTTCTAAGTCGACTGTTTCCCGTGCATTAACCAAAAATCCTAACGTTAATCCGGAAACCCGGCAAAAGGTATTGGCATTGGCCAATCAACTGGCTTATCAGCCCAATATGTTATCGATTGGTTTGCGGACGAATAAAACCAAAACAATAGGCATTATTGTGCCTGAGCTCATCTCATCTTTTTACCCAACGGTGATGGCAGGTGCCCAGGAAGAAGCAGCAAAACAGGGCTTTTCCGTGTTGACAGCTTCCTGCAACGAAAGTTATGAAACGGAGGTAGCCAACTCAAAAGTAATGTTGGCCAATTGTGTAGATGGCGTGCTCGTGTCTATTACTAAGGAAACAATCGACTACGATCACTGGATGACTTTTTATCGACGGGGTATTCCAATCGTTTTTTTCGACCGGGTATGCGGCGAAATGATGGTGCCGAAAGTGGTAGTTAGCGACTATGAGTCTTCTTTCAATGCAGTGTCACACCTGATCGCTTCCGGAAGAAAGCGGATCGCCCATTTAACAGGGCCTAACCAGCTGCTGATTATGCAAAAGAGGCTGAACGGGTATCGGGCTGCTTTAAATAAACACGGTCTTTTATTGGATGAAAACCTGGTGGTTGATACCGATCTGAACCCTGCTGATGTAAGAATGCAGTTGAAATACCTGTTGGAGCAGCAGCAACCTGTTGATGCCATTTTTGCTGCGAATGATACGATAGCTATCGAGGTTGTACAGGTGCTCAAAAGAATGAATAAAAGGATTCCCGAAGATATTGCGGTGGTGGGATTTGGCGATCATTATGGTTCCGCCTTTGCCGATCCTGCATTAACTACCATTGCATTGCCTAACCGGGAAATAGGGAAAACTGCCATGTCGCTGCTGTTTAGCTTAATGGATAAAGAGCCCGCCAGTTGGAAACCGATCACCCGCATACTGGATGGAGAATTGGTAGTTCGGCAATCCAGTAGTAAACCAGAGCCAACCGTGTCCTACGTTTCTTCTTACCCAGGGGTATATCAAATGAACAGTGTACATGGCCGGGAATTTTCAGACGATAAAAAGCTAAAGGCAATTTAATGAGGCGCTATATAAAGATACTATTGTTGGTTGTAACACCTTTTGCTGCTGCTTTTTCACAAAATGATTATTACAGCCGGCTGCAGGCGGACACCCTTGTAATGGGCAATGCGCAGATAGAAAGGAAGTTTGCCTGGAATAAAGGCAATTTGATTACCCATAGTCTCACCAATAAAGTATCTCAACATACCTGGATTAATCAATCTAAACTGCCCGATTTTTCGGTTACAGGAAGCCAGGTTCAAGCGTCTAATAGTTCTTTTACTGCTAAAGAGTTGCCGGAAACGAGTATACGGCAGGGATATCTCGAAATTACAGCAGCATTTACTGTTGGTACATTGGAGGTGAAAAGAGTTTTTCGTATTTATAAAGATTGTCCTGCTATTGCCTGCGATACTTATCTGAGGGGCACTATGAACGCTTCATCGGAGAAATCGGCAACCAGCCAGGGAGATCAAAAGAATATTGAGTTCGCTGCAGATATGCAATCGAAACCCGTATCAGGTCTCCTCGATCAATTCAAGCCTGGTGGCTTTCACTGGCAGACCAGGGTGGTAGAATTTTATGATATTACAGATTGGAATAACAATCTCGTTTTTGAAACGAATATCATTCCTTACCGTAAAAACTCCTATCGTGGTAATCTTTTGTTTGCACAGGATATGGAGCACAACAGCGGGTTCTTTTTCCTGAAAGAAGCGCCTTCATCGGGCACCCAACTGGCTTACCCCGGCCATGATTTTACTACAGAGTTTGGTCATTTTATGGTAACCGGACTGGGCCTGACGCCAAAGGATATAAAAGAGAATGAATGGCGTAAAGCATATAGTGTTGTGACGGGTGTTTATAACGGAACAGAGTTAAGCCAGTTTACCGCTTTACGCAATTATCAAAAAAATATGCGCAAGCTGCTACCCGGCCGTGATGAAATGGTGATGATGAATACATGGGGCGACAGGAGCCAGGATTCAAAGGTGAACGAAAAGTTTAGCTTACTGGAAGTGGAGAAAGCTGCGCAGTTAGGAATTACCCATTTCCAGATAGACGATGGCTGGCAACAGGGGAAGAGCCCTAATTCAGCGCTGGCTAAAGGTTCTTTTGAAAATATATGGAGCAATCCCGATTACTGGACACCCGATCCGGTGAAATATCCTAATGGCCTGAGACCTATAGTTGATAAAGGGAAAAAGCTGGGCGTAGAAATTTGTTTGTGGTTTAATCCCAGCGTGCAAAACGATTATGCAGATTGGGAGAAAGATGCACAGGCGCTGATAAATTTGTATAAAACCTGTGGTATCCGCACTTTTAAAATAGACGGATTAGCGATACCCACTAAACAGGCAGAGATCAACCTGCGCAAATTGTTTGATCTTGTGTTGGAGGGCAGTGGTAACGATGTTGTATTTAACCTGGACGCAACCGCAGGGCGCAGAAGCGGCTATCATACTTTTAACGAGTATGGGAATATTTTCCTCGAAAACCGTTATACAGACTGGCAGAATTATTATCCCTACTGGACTTTGCGTAACCTCTGGTTGTTATCTAAATATGTACCGGCGGAAAAATTACAGATTGAGTTTCTGAATAAATGGCGTAACGCGAATAAATATGGAAAGGATGTTTTTGCGCCCGCCAACTATTCTTTCGAATATCTCTTCGCCATTACCATGGCTGCCCAACCGCTGGCCTGGTTTGAGGGCACCGGGTTGCCGGCAGAAGCCTTCGGGCTGGCTAAAGTGATCCATGTCTACAAAAAGATTCAGCACGATTTTCATATGGGAACGATTCTTCCCATTGGTGACGAACCGTCAGGCAGATCCTGGACTGGTTTTCAATCCATTCATAAAGACCATGGCTACCTCCTTGTTTTTCGCGAAAAGACCTTACAGCAACAAGCTTCAGTAAAAACCTGGTTACCGCAAAACACAAAGGTGCAGTTTACAAAGATCTTGGGTAAGGGAAATAATATGGAGCAGGTAACCGGACCAGGCGGTACCTTAAACATACGGCTGCCCGGAGAAAATGATTATGTTTTATATCGATACAAAATAGCCGGTTCAGGCAAGTTAAAATAGGAGATATACGAATGCGATTTTTTTTACTAGCGATTGGTTTGCTGAGCAGCATTTTAAGTCTTAATGCCCAGCAGCATTTTAAGTTACAATCACCGGATAGCAGGCTGTCCATCAACATCCAGGTAGGCAGGCAAATAATGTATTCGGTTATGCATGAAGGAGACCTGGTATTAAGTGCTTCGCCGGTTGCGATGGAACTGGAAAACGGACCCGTTTGGGGTGTGAGCTCAACGCTGAAACGAAATAGTATCACAGTCATTAACCGGGAAATCAGAACGGCCCTCTACAAGAAAAGTATTATTACAGATCATTATAAAGAATTGCTTTTGGAATTTAAAGAAGGGTTTCAGCTCTTATTCCGGGCCTATAATGAAGGAATTGCATACAGGTTTATATCAACAAAGCAAGAAGGCTTTAACGTAAAAAACGAACCGGTGATTTTCAATTTTGCCAAAGACCATTCCACCTGGGTGCCTTATGTAAAAAGCAAGGCAAAGGATATCGAAGGGCAGTACTTCAACTCTTTTGAAAATACTTATACGTATACGCCTTTACGTAAAATGAGCCGGGACAAGCTGGCATTTACGCCGCTTGTGGTAGCGTTGGATAATGGAAAAAAAGTATGTATTGCTGAATCCGATTTGGAGAACTATCCGGGGATGTACCTGATGAATAGAGGTGGAACGACTTCTTTGCAATCCAATTTTGCGCCTTACCCTTTGGCAACTTCTCAGGGTGGCCATAACCAGCTGCAGCAACTGGTTACGTCAAGAGCGCCTTACATAGCGCAATGCAAAGGCAATGCACGTTTTCCCTGGCGTATACTCATCGTGTCAACCAGTGATAAGGAGCTGCTCGACAATGATATGGTTTACAAGCTGGCTGCTCCTCCGCGAATAGCTGATGTCTCCTGGATCAAACCCGGTAAAGTTGCCTGGGAGTGGTGGAACCATTGGGGCCTTTCCGGGGTAGATTTTGAAGCAGGTGTGAATACGGCTACTTATATGGCCTATATTGATTTTGCTGCTAAGAATGGCATTGAGTATGTAATACTGGATGAAGGTTGGGCTGTTAACTTAAAAGCAGATCTGATGCAGGTAGTACCGCAGATCGACCTGAATAGATTGATTGCCTATGGAAAGCAAAAAAATGTAGGAATCATTTTATGGGCCGGCTATTATGCTTTTGATCGGGATATGGAAAAAGTATGTAAACACTATTCAGAAATGGGGGTAAAGGGGTTTAAGATCGATTTTATGGATCGGGATGATCAGCCAATGATAGCCTTTCATTACCGGGCGGCTCAGACAGCCGCTAAATACAAATTGCTGGTAGATTTTCATGGCACTTATAAGCCAACCGGCTTAAACCGTACCTATCCGAATGTAATTAATTATGAAGCGGTGAACGGAATGGAACAGATGAAGTGGACCGGGCCTGAACTGGATATGGTTACTTATGATGTAACCATGCCATTCATCCGCATGGTGGCAGGCCCTGTAGATTATACGCAGGGCGCAATGCGCAATGCCACTAAAAGAACACACAGGGGTATTAACGACGAACCCATGAGCCAGGGAACGCGTTGTCGCCAGCTGGCGGAGTACGTAGTATTTGAATCTCCTTTAAATATGCTTTGCGATAGCCCCAATAACTATGAAAAAGAAGCTGAATGCACAGCGTTTATTTCGGGTATACCAACGGTATGGGATCGTACGGTTAGCCTGGAAGGAGCTATAGGGAAATACTTAGCTATTGCCCGTCAAAAGGGAGATGTATGGTACATAGGAGGGCTCACCAATTGGGAATCGCGTACCATGGGAATTGATGTATCCTTTTTAGGTGAGGGCCATTACACTGCAGAGATTTTCAGGGATGGTATTAATGCTAATCACATTGCATCCGACTATAAAAAGGAAATTGTTAGCGTGCCGGCTAATCGTAAAATGACCTTTAAAATGGCACAGGGTGGCGGCTTTGCTTTAAAAATTTACAGGAATAAATAAGTGAATATGATCAGCAGATGTATAATGATGATGATTGTTGTGTTGAGCTCTTTAGCAGGGAGGATTAACGCTCAGCAACTAATAGCAAATGTATATGGTCGTGATGTACAGTCTTTAAACGGTAAATGGGATGCTATTATTGATTTATATGACCAGGGCCGTAAAAATAAGATCTACCTGAATAAAAAGCCGGAAGGTAAAACGGACTTTTATGAATATTCTTTTGAAAATGGCCTCAGGCTCAATGTACCGTCGGACTGGAACAGCCAGTTGCCGGAACTCAAGTATTATGAAGGTACGGTTTGGTACGCCAGGCGCTTTGATATAGCTAAAGCACCAGGGAAACGATTGTACTTGTACTTTGGAGCGGTAAGCTATCGCTGCCGTATATATTTGAACGGGCAGGAGATCGGCAGGCATGAAGGAGGGTTTACACCCTTCCAGATAGAAGTAACAAATGCAACTAAAGCATCGGGTAATTTCCTGGTGGTTGAAGCTAATAATACCCGCACCACCGACGCCATGCCTGCTATGGCTTTTGACTGGTGGAACTATGGCGGTATCACCCGGGATGTTCTCCTGGTAAAAACACCGGCTCTGTTTATAGAAGATTATTTTATACAGCTAAATAAATATAAGAACGAACAGGTAGATGCCATGGTACAACTTTCGGAAAAGGCGGCTAATAAAAATATAGAGTTAAGCATACCCGAGCTGAATGTAAAGCAACGTTTAACTACCGATGAAAATGGCGCGGCACAGGTTTCATTGAAAGTGAAAAAGCTGGAACGCTGGTCTCCCGTTTCTCCCAAATTATATAAAGTGATCATCAGTTCTGAAACGGATACCGTAGAGGAGCAAATAGGATTTCGCAATTTGTATGTAAAAGGTGAGGATATATACCTGAACGATCAACCCATCTTCCTTAAAGCCACCAGCTTTCATGAGGAAATACCGCAGCGGCAGGGACGTGCATTTTCCGAAGCCGATGCCATGATGCTCTTATCTGAAGCAAAAGCGCTGGGATGTAATATGATCCGCCTGGCACATTATCCGCAGAATGAACATACGGTTCGCCTGGCCGAAAAAATGGGTTTCCTGCTTTGGGAGGAAATACCGGTATGGCAGGGCATCAATTTTGAGAACAAAGACACACGCCTGAAAGCAGGCAATATGATCAAAGAAATGGTGATGCGCGATAAAAACCGCTGTGCCTTGGCTTTTTGGGGTGTAGCCAATGAAACGCAGCCTTCGCCATCCCGGAATGAATTTCTAAAATACCTGATCCAAAATTGTAAAAGCATTGATACCACTAGGTTGATCACTGCGGCCTGTGATCTGGTGCGTTTTGATAAAACGAAACAGCAGTTTGTGATGGATGATCCTTTTATAAAAGAGCTGGATGTAGTGGCCGTTAATAAATACATGGGATGGTATCATCAATGGCCGGTTAGTCCTGATAAAGCTATATGGAATGTAGCCAAAGGGCAACCTCTGATCATCTCTGAATTTGGTGGCGAAGCCTTGCTGGGGCAAACGGGTAATGCTGATATAGTAAGCTCCTGGAGTGAAGATTACCAGGCTACCTTGTACCGCGATAACCTGGCTATGTTTAAAAATATACCTAACCTGAGAGGTACAGCACCCTGGATACTATTCGATTTTCGCTCTCCTTTTCGTTTTCATCCTACGAACCAGGACGGGTGGAACCGTAAAGGCCTGGTATCTGACCAGGGACTTCGCAAAAAAGCCTGGTACCTGATGAAAGCCTACTATGATAGTATTAAATAATAAAATGAATCCGCTTTTATGAATAGAATTATTGCCATTATGATCTGCCTGTCATGCGTTATAACACTTAACGCGCAGAAACCTAATTATGACGAATCAAAAATGCCGCCGTACACTTTACCTGATCCCTTAAAGATGGAGAACGGTCAGGCCGTAACCAGTACGAAAATGTGGAATGAAAAGCGCAGGCCGGAGATCATGAGACTGTTTGAGACGCATGTGTATGGTAAAGCACCTGCTCATCCAAAAGACCTGCATTTTAAAGTCTTGAATGAAGATAAGTATGCGGTAGGGAATATGGCTACCCGCAAAGAAGTGGCTGTTTATTTTACCAAAGACGAGAAACATTTTATGACCGTTTTAATGTACATACCCAATAAACGTAAGGGGGCTGTACCGATGTTCTTTGGTTTGAATTTTAAAGGCAACCATTCTGTAAGTGAGGACCCTGGCATTACGCAGTCGGTTATTCGCATGAAGCCGGGTGCAGATGGTGTAGAAGGACGTACCGGTGTTTTTAAAAGAGGCGCTGAAGCTTCGCGATGGCCCATTGAAATGCTGATTGCGAATGGCTATGCCGTTGCTACCGTATATCGCGGTGATATTGACCCTGACTATGATGATGGCTTTAAAAACGGTGTACAGCCTTTGTTTTATGCTAAGAATCAAACAAAGCCTGCAGCTGATGAATGGGGTACTTTGGCTGCCTGGGCCTGGGGTTTAAGTTGCGCGATGGACTATTTTAAAACCGATGCCGATATAGATAGCGAAAAGATAGCAGTCGTAGGTCACTCACGGCACGGTAAAACAGCTTTGTGGACGGCCGCTATAGACCCGCGGTTTGCAATGGCTATATCTAATGATTCCGGTTGCGGTGGAGCTGCACTTTCCAAGCGTATTTATGGTGAAACCGTTAGCATCGTTAACAATCTTTTTCCGCATTGGTTTTGTGATAATTTCAAAAAGTATAATGATAAGGAAGCGCTGCTGCCGGTGGACCAGCACCAGCTGATTGCCATGATGGCACCACGTCCGGTGTATATAGCGAGCGCAGTAGATGATAAATGGGCAGATCCCAAAGGAGAATTTTTATCGGGTGTGCATGCGGAGCCTGTTTATAAATTATTTGGACTGGATGGCCTGAATACTGCCGAAATGCCACCGGTCGACCAACCTGTAAGAGAGGGTTCTATTGGCTATCATGTTAGAACCGGCGATCATGATATCAATCTTTATGACTGGCAACAGTTTGTAAAGTTTGCAGATCAATTTTTTAAGTAACCCAATCCAGGTTTTAGTAATGAATAATAAAGTCGTAGTCAAAATTGCAATAGCTATCGCTTGTATGGCTATGGGGCCAATTGTTATTGCCCAGGATAAACCCCCGCTCCAGGTAGTGATCAATAGGGCATTGGCAGCTGCAGAAAAGCAGTCCTTATTGATGGCCAAAAAATATGAAGACCAGCAGGAGAGATTACCCCGCACATTTGAAAATGACAAAGATGTATCCTCAGATTCGCGCTGGTGGTGCAGTGGTTTTTTTCCGGGTGTTTTGTGGTATTTGTACGAGAATAATAAAAGTGCCGAGTTACTAAAATATGCCAGGCTATATACCGCCAGAGTGGAAAGAGAAAAATATACGACCGATAATCATGATGTAGGCTTTATGCTCTATTGCAGCTTTGGCAATGGTTTACGACTTACCGGTGAGCCGTCTTATAACGAAGTATTACTGACCGGAGCAAAGTCGCTTGCTACCCGTTATCAACCACAGGTAGGATTGATCCGTTCATGGGATCATAATAAAAAATTATGGCAGTATCCTGTTATTATTGATAATATCATGAACCTGGAATTGTTACTATGGGCCAGCAGGTATTCGGGTGACCCGGTTTTTAAACAAATAGCCATCTCACATGCCGACAAAACCATGGAATATCATTTTCGTCCTGACTATAGTTCTTACCATGTAGTATCCTATGATACGATCAGCGGCCGGCCGCATTTGAAACAGACCCACCAGGGATATGCCAATGAATCGGCCTGGAGCCGCGGACAGGCTTGGGGTTTATATGGTTATACCTACCTGTACCGTGAAACCAAAGAACAGCGTTACCTTGATCAGGCAAAGAAGATTGCTGCTTTTATTATTGGTCACCCACGCATGCCAAAGGATTATATTCCTTACTGGGATTTTGATGCACCGCAGATTCCCCATACGCCCCGCGATGCTTCCGCTGCAGCCCTGATCGCTTCTGCTTTAATTGAGTTGAGCGACTATGTGGATCAGCCCTTGTCGAGAAAATATAGGTCAGTAGTGGAGGTACAGATCAGAACCCTGGCATCTCCGGAATATACAGCCGCCGCAGGAGAAAACGGTGATTTCATTTTAAAGCATAGCACGGGAGCTTTTCCTATGAAATCGGAAGTGGATGTACCACTGACTTATGCCGATTATTATTACCTGGAAGCGCTCACGCGTATGCAGAACAAAAAGTAAAATCCTGTTTAACCAAGTATCCACAAAAAATAAAAGAACCAGTTCAACATATTAGTATGAAGAAAGCAAAGCTATGTTTGAAGGTATTGATGATAACCGGATTGTTATTATCATTTATGCCTTCAAGGTCCCAGACAAAGGAAATGGATCTTTCCGGTACCTGGGGTTTTCAAACCGATGTAATGGATTTTCGGAGAGGATCACTCTCACCCCGTTACAAGCATGCATTACAGGAAACAATTGTACTGCCTGGTACTACCGATGATTACCAGATCGGGTATAAAGTTCCCTACCGGTATATTGACCGGCTGACCCGGAAATATGAATACATGGGACCCGCCTGGTACCAGCGTGATATAGCCATTCCCAAAGAATGGAAGGGCAAACGCATTTTTATGTACTTCGAACGTACGCATTGGCTCAGCTCCATTTTTGTAGATACAAAGGAGGTGAGCAAGATCGATTATATCAGTGTGCCTCATAACCACGAGCTGACTGAATTTGTAACACCGGGCCAAACGCATCGTATCACAGTGGGTATTGATAACCGTTTTCAGTATAACACACATAAATGGAACCACGCACATACGGAGTTTACCCAGATTAACTGGAACGGTATTTTAGGGGCGATAAAGCTGGTAGCTGTAGACCCGGTTTATATCGAGGATTTACAGATCTATCCCAACATAGCAGAAAAGTCAATAAAGGTTAAAATGCAGATCCGTAATCGAACCAATAGACCAGTGGAAGGTACTGCGAGTTTTAGTATTAATGGTGTAAACTATCAACTCAATAAAAAACTTGACTTAAAAGTAAAAGACACAGCTGCTTTGGTGGAAGAAACGATTGTATTGGGCAAGGATGTAAAATTATGGGATGAGTTTAATCCTAACCTGTATTACATTAAGTGTGCTCTAAATACAAAGTCGGATAAAGCCAACTACCAGCATGAAAAAGCCACTACGTTTGGGATGCGTGAAGTATCACAGGGAAAAAATCATGTGATGCTGAATAATCGGCCGGTTCATCTGCGTGGAACAGTAGAGAATGCTGTTTTTCCTAAAACAGGACATGCGCCTGTGGATGATGCCGAGTGGGAGCGGATCATGAAGATCCTGAAAGAGTATGGTATGAACCATTTGCGCTTTCACTCCTGGTGCCCTCCTGCAGCTGCTTTCAGAATGGCTGATAAGTATGGTATTTACTTTGAGGTAGAAATGCCGATGTGGGGAAAGGACGCCGAGCCGGATGAAGCCCGTTACAATTTCTTTCGCCGGGAGATGCGCGCTATATTGAAAGAGTATGGTAATCATCCATCTTTTGTATTGTATTGCAACGGAAATGAAATTACCGGCAATTTTGATTTTATTGAAGAACTGACAGCTGACGCCAAAGCATTAGATAACCGGCATTTGTTCAGCGGTTCTACAGCCCGCACCAGGGTTAAGTCTGATCAGTATTATGTTTCCCAGCAGACTAATAAGGGTCCTGTAAAAGTGTACGAGGGACTTCCCTATACAAACTGGGACCGCAACAGGGAGTCGGACGTAGATGTGCCGGTGATTTCCCATGAGTCGGGGCAGCGCTGCATATACCCCGATTTCAGAGAGATAAAAAAATATGACAAAAGCCCTGTTGAGGCCCGGAATTTTGAAGTTTTCAGGGAGCTCCTGGATAAAAACGGTATGCTCGACCAGGCGCATGATTTCTTCCGGGCATCCGGGGCTTTAACGGTATTGGAGTATAAGGCGGTAACCGAGGCCTTGCTGCGATCTTCTAAGTCTGCAGGCTTCCAGCTATTGTCATTAAACGATTTCCCCGGCCAGGGTTATGCGCCTGTTGGACTTTTGGATCCTTTCTGGGATTCTAAAGGTTTGGTGACACCGGAAAAATTCAGGGAATCCTGTGCACCTACGGTTGCGTTGTTACGTTATACCCAGAGTTCTTACTTCAATAATGAAAGTTTTAAAGGTGAGGCCGAAGTATATAATTTTAGCAATGGCCCTGTAAAAAATGCCCGGATCAAATGGTGGGTTACTAATGCAGCTGGCAAAACAATAAAGAAGGGTAACCTGAAAACGCAAACTATCGGCAACGACAATGTTTTTCCCGTGGGGGCTTTTTCTTTCGATCTGAAAGAGTTTGTAACGGCGCAGCAATTAACCGTTCATGTGTCGGTAAATGACCAGGTGCAAAATAGCTGGGATATATGGGTGTTCCCGAAAAATGAAAAGATCCTGCAATCAACCGATGAGGTATTGTATACTACTACCTATGATGATAAGGCCCGACAGTATTTATCTCTGGGTAAAAAGGTAGTACTTTGTCCGCTGCCATCTAATGTAAAAGGTCGTTCTTCTACTTTTCACAACCATTTCTGGAATCCCATCATGTTTGCATGGGCACCCATGACCATCGGGGCATTGATCAAAGAAGATCATCCTGTTTTTAACCAGTTCATCACGGCTTATCATACCGACTGGCAATGGTGGGATATATTCAATAACGCTAAAGTTATCGAAATGAAGAATGCGCCACAGCAATTGCGTCCCTTTATACAGGTTATAGATGCATATGATAACAATGAAAAACTAGGTATTGGTTTTGAAGCGAAGGTAGGTAATGGGAAGCTACTGGTATTAGCTGTAGATACACAAAAAGATATGAACAAACGACCCGCTACCCGGCAGTTATTAACAAGTGTGGATCAATATGTAAAAAGCGACCGGTTTGAGCCTCCAGTAGTGGTTGACGAATCCTTTATCCGCTCATTCCTGTTAAAATAAATTCAGTAAAAGATGAAAAGAATAGGCTTGACTGTTTTGATGGTTGCCGTGACCGGGATAGCTTCACAGGCGCAGGATATCAGGATAACAGAGTATGCAACACTAGACCAGGTATATGCAGAACCCATTTTATCGGAAAAGCTACTGCCGTTTAATGAGTTGAATAAAGAATTTGGTTACGTGCTTTACGAAGCTACAATTAACATAGGTGCTGATGAAGAAGTTTTGGAGTTAGAAAATGTAAGAGACTATGCGGCTATATACACAGACAGCACTTTACAAGGCACGCTTACAGATAATGAAAAGCGAATGTCATTGACCGCAGCTCCAGGCCAGTATACTTTAAGGATTTACGCCGAAAACATTGGAAGGATTACCTATGGTCCGGAAATACTGGATAACTATAAAGGACTGTTTGGTATTATAAGGCTTGGTGGAGAAGCAATAGAAGGTTGGACCATCACGCCGCTGAACATCAGGGAGGCGGATGTAAAGCAGTTAAAGTTTGCAACTACCAAAGGGGTAAAGCTTCCCGGGTTTCACAAGGGCATATTAAATGTGACGAATCCCAAAGACCAATACCTGGATATGTCTGGATGGGGGATGGGCGAAGTATGGATCAATGGGCAGTATATAGGCGCTTACTGGGAAAAAGAAAAGCTGCAGTCGATACAGGTAGTTGGAGGCCTGCTTCAAAAAGGGAAAAATGAAGTAGTGGTTTTTGAAATGAAAGACAATGATCAAAAAACGATCCGGATTACGGAAAAACCGGTATTTAAATAAAAGCAAGATTAAAGATGATGCCTAATAAAAAGATGCTATTCGCTTTGCTGTGGGTGCTTACGACCTCATTAGCTGTAGCTCAGTCGTCGAAGAATGCGCCTGTTTATAAGAACGCTGCAAAGCCTGTTGAGGAGCGCATTGCAGACCTTGTAGCCAGGATGACCCTGGATGAAAAAGTAATGCAGTTGAATCAGTATACACTGGGTAGGAATGACAATGCCAACAATATGGCAGATCCGGTTAACGATATACCGGCTACTGTTGGTTCACTGATCTATTTCAGTAATAGCCCGGTGCTGCGTAACAGGGTGCAGAAAAAAGCCATGGAGCAATCACGCCTGGGCATTCCCATATTATTTGGGTATGATGTGATTCATGGATTCAAAACGGTATATCCCATTTCATTGGCACAGGCTTGTTCCTGGAACCCTCAACTGGTTCAGCAGGCATGTGCGGTAGCTGCGCAGGAAGCCCGGATGTCGGGTATAGACTGGACCTTTTCGCCCATGATCGACGTGGCCCGTGACGGCAGGTGGGGCCGTGTGGCTGAAGGATATGGTGAAGACCCTTATACCAATGCGGTATTTGCGGTAGCTTCTGTAAAAGGATACCAGGGCGATAACCTGGCAGCCCCTGACCGGGTAGCTGCATGCCTGAAACATTATGTAGGATATGGTGCTTCAGAAGCGGGTCGCGACTATGTGTATACTGAAATCTCTGAGCAAACCCTTTGGGATACCTATATGCCTCCTTACGAAGCGGGCGTAAAAGCCGGTGCGGCTACTTTGATGAGCTCATTCAATGATATCAGCGGAACGCCGGGCACAGCCAATCATTATATACTCAGAGATATACTGAAGGGAAGATGGAAACACGACGGTTTCGTAGTGTCCGATTGGGGTGCTATTGAGCAATTGCGACCACAGGGTGTTGCGAAAGATAAAAAGGAAGCAGCCTTAAAAGCCTTTACGGCCGGAGTGGAAATGGATATGATGAACCGTAGCTATGATAATCACCTGGGTGTATTGGTAAAAGAAGGTAAAGTAAGTACAAAATTGCTGGACGATGCAGTAAAGCGGGTATTAAGAGTAAAGTTTCGCCTGGGACTTTTTGATCAACCTTATACGCCGGAGACCCAGGATAAAGACCGGTTTCTGTTGCCGCAAAGTTTAGCAATAGCAGAAAAATTAGCCGAAGAATCAGTGGTATTGCTGAAGAATAGTAAGCAGATTTTGCCCTTGTCGAATGTTTCAAAAATCGCCGTATTGGGTCCTTTATCAAAAGATAAATGGCATTTGCTGGGCTCCTGGAGAGCACAGGGCAATGCTGAGGATGTAACAACGGTATATGATGCGTTGAAAAAAGAGTTTGCCGGTAAAGCGGAGATCCTGCAGGCAAAAGGCTGTGATTTTGACGGAAACGACCAGTCAGGTTTTGAAGAAGCAAAGTCGATTGCGGCAAAAGCCGATGCGGTTATTATATGCCTGGGTGAGAAAGCCACGTGGAGTGGTGAGAATGCCTCTCGTTCCAGCATTGCTTTGCCTGAGATCCAGGAAGAGCTGGTGGCCGAAATCAAAAAAATGGGCAAACCGGTGATCCTGCTGCTGTCGAGCGGCCGCCCGTTGGAGCTAAACCGGCTGGAACCCTTATCTGATGCTATTTTAACCATGTGGCATCCGGGTGTTCCGGGTGGCAGACCTGCTTCGGGTATTATATCGGGGCGGGTTAACCCATCAGGTAAGCTATCAATGACTTTCCCCTATGCTACCGGACAGATACCTATTTACTATAATCATCGCCAAAGTGCCCGTCCTCACCAGGGAAAGTACCAGGATATTCCGTCGGTTCCTTTATATGACTTTGGATATGGTTTAAGCTATACGAGTTTCCAATATGGAGATTTGAAAGCATCTGCTTTAAAAGTAAAACCGGATGGAAAAATTACAGTTGAGATACCGGTATCCAATACAGGTGACAGGGACGGATTGGAAACAGTTCATTGGTTTATGAACGACCCGGTGGCTACTATCTCCCGACCCGTAAAAGAATTAAAATATTTTGATAAGCAATTGATCAAAAAAGGAGAGACCCTGACTTTTAGGTTCGATATCGATATCAAAAAAGACTTTGGATTTGTGAATGCAAGAGGTGAAAAGTTCATCGAGGAAGGTGACTATTACGTGATAGTAAAAGACAAAAAGATCAAAATAGAAGTTAGTAAATAAACTCTTATAACCTTTAATTATTTAATATGAAATTAAGCCGACAGATACAGCCAATCGGGCTGGCCCTGGTGCTGATAGCCATGCTTCCGTTTGCCAACTGTTCTAAAAAAGTAGCTGCTTCAAATGGAAACGGACAGGACGATCCAACTAATCCTAATGCCGTGGTTCGTATTCCGCCGGATGCTGAAACCATGATTCGCAACCCTTTAAACGGATGGGTATTGTATGGCTCTCTGAACGCCGCTGCTGATTTCTGGTCCAAACTGGATCGTATCAGTGTTCCAGGTCAACCGGGCACCTTTAAAATAGAAGACTTCGCCGGAACCCTATATGTGAGAACCAGCTGGACTTCACTCAATCCAACCGAAAATGTATATGGCTGGGACACCAATGAAAAGCTAAAAACATTGATCAGTAATGCGCGTCAACGTAAAATGAAAATAGCGCTACGAGTGGTGATCGATAGTCGTGACAAAGCGGAGGACTTTACACCGGCGTACGTGAGAGAAGCCGGTGCACAGGGCTATTATACGCAAACCGGCAGTAAAACCGTTTGGTCTCCTTATCCAGATGATCCTGTCTTTCAACAAAAGTATACACAGTTCGTCAAAGCTTTTGCTCAAAAATTCAATGATCCGGAATGGGTGGAATTTATTGATGGCTTTGGTTTAGGTAAATGGGGGGAGGCGCACTCTATGAACTACCTGGATGTGAATAACCGCGAGCAGGTATTTAAGTGGGCAGTTGATTTGTATTCAAGTGAGTTTACAAAAATTCCATTGGCTATTAACTACCACCGGCTTATTGCTATGCCGAAAGACTGGGGCGCCGCAGATCCTATGAGCGAGAATCTTTTAAACTATGCCTTTTCAAAAGGATATATCCTAAGACATGATGCATTTGGTATGTCGGGTTATTACCAGTCGTGGGAGAAAACGATTGCTGATAAATGGAAACATAAGTTACCCAATATTATGGAAGGCGGATGGGTTACCGCTCAGCATCCTTTTCAAACAGATGCGCGGAAGTATGTTACCAAAGGGGATGTAAGACGGGGCGAATATGATGATTCTAAACAGGCAGGCGTGAATATGATGGACTTCAGGATCGGCGAAACGGATATATGGTTTAATGAAACCTTCGACCTCGTGAAATCTTTTATCAGTGAAGGCGGATATCGTTTATACCCGGATCAGATTTCTATCCCTGCCCATGTGTTGAAGTCTGCAAAAACCACTATTGAACATAAATGGAGTAATATGGGCTGGGGCTATTGTCCTAATAATATGAGGCAATGGAATTATAAGTATAAGGTCGCATTTGCTTTACTCGATCCAGGTACTAAAAAACCAAAATCTGTATTTGTGGACGATGCTTCTGATCCTTCTAAATGGATCAAAGGTAGTACCACATCTTACCTTTTTACTCCCGACCTGAGCCAGGTAGCCAGCGGATCTTATCTTTGGGCGGTAGCGATAGTAGATACATCCAAACAGGAACAGCCGGGAATATTGCTGGCAACAAAAGGCAATGTGACCCCAGAAGGCTGGACCATCGTTTCAGATGTAACCATAAAGTAATTACATAAAGTGCTGATTACATTGAATAGGAATTTTATGAGCGTTGTTTTAGTGAAAACGGGCGGGTTTTTAAAGCGGAAGTGTCATCAATTCTGGTTGATATTGACACTGCTTACTTTAACTGTAAATGAATTACCTGCCATAGCCGCGTCAGCTGGCTCAGGCCGGATGGCTGATTATTTTTCGCCTAATATGTTTAAAAAGGGTTCGCAGATAGAAAGAATTCAGCGGGCAATAGATCAAGCCCAAAAGTATAAGGCGAGAGTAGTGATACCGGGATATGATGCAGTAACAAAAACGACTGTCTGGCTGATTGATAAGGCTATTTTATTGCCGGGAGATATTCAGCTAGAGCTGGATAACTGTACTATTAAGCTATCAGATCGATGCCGGGATAACTTTATCCGCTCTGCCAATGCGGGTTTAGGTATTTCGGATATAAAACCCCTGAATAATATCAGGATCATTGGTAAGGGCAATGTTTTACTGGAGGGTGCTGCTAATCCGCGGGCTACCGGCGATCATAACAAAACACTATCCGCAGATCCCAGGGGATTTACTCAATCTTATGGCACTGATGCCGGAAAGCCAGGGGAGAATCAAAAGGGAGGCTGGCGTAATCATGCCATAGTATTGGCACATGTAGATGTATTTGAGGTCAGCGGTATTAAACTAAAAGATTATCATGCTCATGGAATTGTGCTGGAGCGTTGTACCAACGGCGCAGTGCGGGATATTAGTTTCCAGGTGCGGCAAGCCGTAAGTATAGCCGGTGTTGAAAAACAGGTATTAAACCAGGATGGATTAGGGGTGCGGTTTGGCTGCCGGAACATTGTGATAGAGCGCTGCCGGGGTAATAGTGGTGATGACTTTATCAACATAGGCTTAACCGATACAGGCGTGCCGGCAGGAGCGGAGAACGTAAACGTAGTGAGCGGATCGGTTTATAATGGGGCAAAAGATAATATATCGAATATATACCTGTTGAACTGGCAGGATTTTTATTCGATCTCTCATCGAGCCATTCGTATTATGCCCATAGGCAAGCTGAGGATACAAAATGTATTCGTAGAGAATATGACCATTAATGCTTTATCTAACCAGGGCCTGGTAGCCGAGTATGCAGCGAATATTAAAGGCTTGTTTGTAAAGAATCTAATTACTTATCAACCAGTAATAGCCAAAGGCATAAAAGATGCCAGTTTCCGGGATATATTATACCTGGGAAAGGGTAATGCTATTGATGTTGTCAATAGCGACTCGGTTTTGGTAGATAATGTAAGAAAGGCCGTTTTCTAAATAAGCCCGCTATTTACATGCTCTGACTTACCCTGCTATCAACTTAATGCTTTCAGCCCGGTATATAAAAAAGTTGAATAAGGTGAATGCCTGGTTCATGCAAGGATAATATGGAACTTATTTAAACTTTTTAGATGAAATGATAATACATCGCCTCCATGAGGCTAAATCTTCCTAAATGGACTTTTTTCTATCAACGTCTCGTCCCTCCGGGACTTTACATTGGTGACAATACGCTGAACGAGTTCGTTTGAGTCCTGTAGGGACGGCATATTGGAAAGTTTAAACAAGTTCATTGTTAATGAACTCCGGATCCATACGTCGCCCGATGACAAACCCCATAAAAACCAATCAAACAATGATGCTTATTGCAATGCTTATTTTAACTATCCGGACATTCACCTGTTTGCCTGCATTTTTAATGATTGGGAACGGTCCCAATAATGGGATCGTTCCCAATAAAAAAAAGAGAAGGGTTTGTTTCGCAACCCTTGTACTAGCTGATAAATTTGTTAATGGTTCTAACGATTATATTAAACCACTTTAAAGCCAATATGAAACGTAAACGAATGCTGCTTCGCTACCGGGAGAATGTATTTTGAAGAGAACAGATCTTCCCATTTACAACAACGATTATCTACCAATAACGCAATGTTAATTTTAAAAAACTATGATATCATTTAGACAAACGCTGGCATTTAAAGCCCTTGCTGTGATGCTTTGCTGCTTTCCCTTCGGCTTGCTGGCACAGTCAAACACAACTGCCATTGATACAACAAGTGAAAATGATGCTATGGAAACAGTTTACCCGCTTATCTATTATAAGATCGAAAAGCCCAGGTCTACTGCATCCGCATCTGTAATTCCTGGCACATCCATACATCATGTACCTGTAATGTCATTCCCTATCGGATTAGCTGGTCAGTTACCTGGCTTAAAGGTGAGCCAAACCAACGGACAACCATTAAGCGAAAGCATATCGATGCTGTTGCGGGGCAGAACGCCATTAGTGTTAATCGATGGAATACCCAGGTCAATAACAGAAATAGGCATAGAAGAAATAGAGTCTGTTACGGTTTTGAAAGATGCGGTAGCATTGGCAATGTTAGGTGTTCGGGGTGCAGGAGGTGCTATATCTGTGGTTACCAAAAAAGGAGCGCCTATGAAATCAGAAATCAATTTTTCAGGTCAATGGGGCACTCAGCAACCCACACAGAACCTGATCGGTCAACCTCTGGATGCTTATCAATACGCTTTGCTATATAATGAAGCACTGAAAAATGATGGGCTGTCTGTACAAAATAATGGGTTTAGTGATGCAGCCATCCAGGCATACAAAGATGGTTCTAATCCTTATTTATATCCTAACGTGAACTGGCGGGATGAAGTGACCAGGAAGTCTGCACCTGTGGCCCGCTATAATATCAATGCGCGTGGTGGTAACGAGTACTTTAAGTATTTCGTTAATCTCGAACATTTTAACCAGGACGGTTTCTTTAAAACAGATAACAATAATAACTATAGTACGAATGCAGGCGCTAAGGGATATTTTGTGCGTTCGAATGTGGATGTTAAAATTACCGACCGTTTGGATGGAGGAATTTACATTATGGGCCGTATTATGGATGTGAACGCGCCCGGTAGTGACGGTGCCAATAATATTTTCCAGTCCATTTTAAATACACCTTCGAGTGCTTACCCTATTCGTAATCCCAATGGTACCCTGGGCGGCTCTGCCCGTTTTCAAAACAATATAATTGGGCAAACATTAAACTCAGGTTACTTTGTAGGGCATACCAGAACAGTACTCACCGATTTTTACCTGCGTCGCGAGCTGGATGATGTATTGCCGGGTTTATGGGCTAAGGCCCGTGTCTCTTTTTTCAGTGATATGCGGGAAAATTATACCCGAACTAAATCGTTTGCAGTTTTCCAGATCATGAATAATGATGCTAATGCCCCGGTTTACGGCCAGTATGGCACCAATAGTGAACAGGGTAATAGCAATGCCGTATCTTTTCAAAATCGTTCTAATTTCCAGGAGTTTTCTTTAGGATATTCCAGGAATAAGGGACTTCACGATTGGGATATGCTACTATTGGCTAGCCGGGACAATCTTATCGCCGGGTCAAACTTAAACCTTACCGTTCAGGGTATTTCAGCACATGCGTCTTACGTATATGATAAACGCTTTATTGCCGAGTTCGCGGCAGCTTATAATGGGGCTAACCGTTATCCTTCGGATGGGGGATTTAAGTATGGAATGTTTCCTTCAGCAGGCCTGGGTTGGAATTTGCACAATGAAGCATTTTTGAAAGACAAGAGCTGGCTAAGTGAGTTAAAGCTTCATGGCTCTTACGGTATGACGGGCCTGGATAACGGCAGTTATTTTACCTACATCCAGTCTTACAATAATGCACCAACCGCTTATTTTGGAACCAGTGCCACTTCTACCACTACTATTGCAGAATCCTTTCTTGCAAATCCCAATATAACCTATGAAAAAGCTAATATGCTGAATGTCGGCCTTGATTCCCGTTTCTTAAACAACAGGCTGTCTTTTGATGTAGACTACTACTTTAATAAGTATAGCGATCTGAGCATTATAAGAGGTACGAACAGCGGAACTTTAGGTATAGCCTATCCCAATGAAAATATAGGAAAACAAAATAACAGCGGTATAGAAGCAGTATTGGGTTGGAAAGAAACAAAGGGCAAGTTCGGCTATTGGGTTTCTGTTAATGCTGCCATTCAACAGTCTAAACTTATTGATAATGGCGAACCTGCCCAAATGTATGAATGGATGAAAAGAACCGGTCACCCCGTAGGGCTTACTTACGGTTACATTGCCGAAGGGCTTTTTCAAACACAGGCTGAGCTTGATAATCGTGCAACTACGGAAGGATATATACCACAACTGGGAGATATCAAGTTTAAAGACCTTAATAATGATGGGGTGATCAATCAATATGATATGACCATTATCGGTTCAGAAAAACCAATTATTCTTTTGGGTTCCAATTTAGGATTCAAGTGGAGCCAGTTTGATTTTTCTACGCTGCTGGTGGCCGAATTAAACAGGCAGGTATATCCATCAGGCAATAGCTACAGGGAGTTTCTCGAAGGTGTAGGACAGGCATTTGATATGCACCTCGATCGCTGGACACCTTCTAATCCTAATGCGGGCTATCCCCGGTTAACCACCAACGGCGGCCCTTACAATGGTGAGTTTAATAATGCTGCCACCAATAGCTATTGGTTAAGGAATGGCAATTTTCTTCGTGTGCGCAGTATGGAGTTGGGTTATTCTTTACCAGCTTCCGTACTAAACAGAATTAAGCTTAAATCTACCCGCGTATTTGTAAATGGATATAACCTGTTCAGCTGGTCATCCAAAACCTTTAATGGTGCTGATCCCGAAAGCTACAGAGGGGCATATCCCATTCAAAAAGTGATCAGCTTCGGTGTGCATGTTAAACTGTAGGTACATAGACGAACTTCAAACAGGTATACTTTGTTCCGGCCTTGAGTGGGAAAAAATGGAACAGTTAAAAAATATAAAAAGCACAAGGATGAAAAAGATAATATTGTATTTATCAGCCTTATTAATAACAGGTTTGCCCTCCTGCAAAAAATGGGAAACAGAACCTAAGGACAGGGTATTAATATCGGATGTTTTCGATCCTACCGATAAGGAAGCGGTACAGGCAAAAGCTTATTTATTTGGAATCTATTCACTGTTGCCAAATGGCTTTAATCGTATCGATGGCGACTTCCTGGATGCGGCTACAGATGATGCAGTGCCATCGTCAGAAAGATCCAACGTGAGCTTTTTTACAAACGGACAACTCACTGCTGTAAACTACCCGGATAATAACTGGTTTAACAGCTATGCCCTGGTACGCCGGTGTAATGTGTTTTTGAAGAATATCGATATAGTGCCTATTTCTGATACATTAATCAAACAATATAAGGCGGAAGTACGCTTCCTGCGTGCATTTTCTTATTTCGAATTATTGAAGCGCTATGGAGGTATCCCTTTGCTGGGTGATGAGGTACTGGAGCTGGATTCAGATATCAATATTGCCCGTTCCAACTATGCAGATTGTGTGAACTATATCTCCGGCGAAGTAGATGCCATTAAAGCCGATTTACCACTGGGGTCAAAGATTACTACTACCGATTTTGGTCGAGCTAATCTTGAAGCCGCTTTGGCACTGAAATGCAGGTTGTATTTATACGCTGCCAGTCCGTTGTTTAATGGGGGAGGCGTATCAGCAGATCCTCAGAAAAAAGCACTGACAGGTTATACAGATGCTGATACTTCCCGCTGGGATCGTGTCATTCAGGCAGCGGAAGAGATTATCAGTAAAGGGTATTATAAACTGCCAGCCGGTACTGGTACCGCAGTCTATCGTAATGTATTTACAACCAAAATCAATACGGATATTATCTTTTCCAAGCAATCGGCCAATTCTACCGGGTTGGAAACAGCGAGTGCACCCATTGGCTATGTGGCGCCTGCGGCGAGCAATGGCAGAACAAGTCCTACGCAGGATTTTTTAAATGCTTTCCCCAATCTAAACGGCTCACCTTTTGAGGGAAGTATTGCAACGCTTAGTCAATACCAGAACCGTGATCCCCGCTTAAATGCCATCATTTTTTACAATGGGGTTCAGTGGTTGGGAAGAGCAGTGGAAACTTTTGAAGGGGGCAGGGATAAGCCGAACAGACCTTACCAGGTACAAACAAAAACCTCTTATTACCTAAGGAAATTCCTGGGCGATTTCACCACCGGAACCACTTACTCTAATCAAAGCCACAACTTTCCTTATTTCCGTTATGCTGAAGTGCTATTGAATTACGCTGAGGCATTAAATGAAAGAGGGAGGACAGAAGACGCTGCTAAACAGGTGTTCCTGTTAAGGGCAAGAGCTGGCATTACTGCGGGAACCAATGCCCGCTACGGGATACCTGCAGGTGTGGGCCAGGCCGATCTTCGCAGGCTCATCAAAAATGAACGCCGTATTGAACTGAGTTTCGAGGAACATCGATTCTGGGACATACGCAGGTGGAAAGATGCTCAAAGTCTGCCTGCTCAGTTAACCGGGCTTGCATTAGACAATAGTTCCGGAAGTATAGTGATTGCTCAAAAAGAAGTGGCGCCATTCAAATTTGAGACTAAAAATTACTATATGCCCATTCCTTTTAGCGAGATGCAGAAGAACAGCAAATTAATTCAAAACGAAGGCTATTACTAAACCTGCCAACTAACAAATCAGTATGAAAAAATTAGTATATTTTATGATGAGCCTGCTGCTGCTCTCCGGTAGTCTTGCAGCACAAACGCAGAAACGACTGGTAAAAGGTGAAGTGAGAAACCGGGACGGGCTTTTGCCTGGCGTAACCATCACCGAAAAAGGAGTTCCATCCAATGCAACGCAAACCGATGGGAACGGGCGGTTCAGTATCGAAATAGCCGCACCTACCATTGTGGTAAGCTATACCGGGTATATTCCGCAGGATATTGATGTGCAGGATCAGAATAATTTGGATATCACGCTTTCCGAAGATAATAAGATCATGGATAATGTGGTCGTGGTAGGATTTGGTAAAACCAGTAAGAAAACACTAACAGGTTCCGTGAGCTCTGTGTCGGGAGAAGAGATCCGGCAAAGCCCATCACCCAGCCTGCAAAATAACCTGGCAGGACGTATCACCGGTTTTAGCAGCCAGCAGCGTAGCGGCCGGCCCGGAGCAGATGCAGCTGCTTTCTATGTTCGGGGTATCAGCTCTTATACCGGTAATAACCAACCGCTGATCATTGTAGATGATATTGAATATACCTACCAGCAGTTTTATGCATTAAATGCCAACGAAATTGAATCGATTTCCATTTTAAAAGATGCGGCTACTACTTCTATTTATGGTATTAAGGGCGCCAATGGTGTGGTATTGGTAACTACTACACGGGGAAAAGCAGGGCGACCTACAATCAGTTTCCAGAGTGAGTATGGTTTGAGCCAACCTACCAGGCTGCCGCCTTACCTGAACGCGTACGAATCTGCAAAGCTGTTTACCGAATCGCAGATGAATACAAATGCCTTAAACCCGAACCCCAATTTTGTACCCCAGTTTTCTGAGAAAGACCTGGAACTCTACCGTAATGGAACCGATCCCTACGGTCATCCTGACAATGACTGGTATGATATCCTGCTAAAGAATTTTGCCCCCATGCTTCGTAATAACCTGAACGTAACCGGGGGAACTGCAAGGGCTAAATACTTTGTGTCATTGGGCTATTTGCATCAGGGTGGACAATTAAAAGATTTTGGGGTAGACCTCAACAGTTCTTATTATTATAAAAGATACAACTATCGCTCTAATATCGATCTGAAAGTAAATTCTGAGTTAGATGTTCAGTTCAATGTATTTGGCTACCTGGACGAAACCAATGACAATAATGCCAGTGCCAATTCCAATCTTTTTAGTGATTTGAGCCGCAACAACGAAACAGCTCCTTATAACTACCCGGTATATAATCCGGATGGTAGTCTTGGTTATAGCCTGTGGCAGCGCAATTTTGCCGGCCGGAATAATAATAACATAGTAGGGCGTTTAATGTATAATGGCTATTATCGCCCGTTTGGCAATAATATCAACCTGGCTACCAACGCAACACAACGCCTTAATTTTATCACACCCGGATTATCGATTAAAGGAACAGTCGCCTACCGTAATCATTATAGCTATGCGCGGTACCTGAACCGCCCGGCGAGTGGAACCGGCTTTCCTTCTTATATTTATAACCCTGAAACGGATACCTATTCTTTTGGACGGTCAGACAATGTTTACAGGATCAGTACACCCACGCTCCGCTATGATGTGGGTTCAACTAACAGTGCCTTAACACTACAGGCTATATTAAATTATGCGCGCACTTTTGGAAGAGATCATAATGTTACCGGACTTTTCCTGTACAATCAAAATAGCAAGGTAGGCGCTAATTCATCCAGCGGTGGTATTTACAATTTTATACCCGAAAATTTCAAAGGCTATACCGGCCGCGTTGGATACGATTATAAGAGTAAATACCTGGTAGAGGTAAGTGGGGCTTATAATGGAACAGATCGTTTTGCAAAGGGGCGGCGTTACGGTTTTTTTCCCGCTGCGTCAATGGGTTGGAATATAGCTGAGGAAAAAATCATCAAAGAAAATTTATCTTTCTTAAACCTGTTTAAGCTCAGAGGATCTTACGGTTTGACAGGGGTTGATAATACCGGGGGTGTTTACGCTTATCTGCAAAGTTACACTTTGGGTAGTGGAAGCGGTATGTTCGGCGTAGCCAATAACAATGGTCATGTTACTGCGGTAGAGGGAACGCTGGCGAATAATGAAGTGACCTGGGAGAAGGAAAAGAAAATGGACATTGGCTTCGACCTGGCTATGTTCAATCGTAAATTAACAGCAACCGTGGCATACTTTAACAATAACCGTTTTGATATCCTTACTACAAGAGGTAGCGTATCGGCTGTTTTCGGACAAGGGCTTCCTAATGTGAATCTTGGCAAGACCAATAACCGTGGTTTGGAATTTGAACTGGGATACAATAACCGCGTTGGTGACAGCTGGCGGTATTCTTTCAGGGCTACTTATTCTTCAGCTAAAAATAAGATATTGTTCAGAGATGAGCCGGTGCCCCTGTATCCCTATCAGCAGGAAACTGGACAGCCTATAGGGTCTAGGTTGAAATATACCTGGACGGGTGAGTTTTATACTGCTGCAGATATTGCAGATCCGAATGTGCCCAAGCCCGCTATTGGTGGCCGCCCCGGCGATATCAAGTATAAGGATCTGAACGGTGACGGTCTTATTGATGCATCCGATCAATCTTATTTCGGCTTAACCAACCTGCCCAATAAAGTATATGGTTTGAACCTGGGCTTTGGGTTTAAGGGTATTCAAATAAACGCTTTATTTCAGGGTGCCAGCGATTTTGTTGCAAGTGCCACGGGAGCGGTTATTCACCATAACGTGAGCAAGTTGTTGCCCATTCACCAACAGCACTGGACGCCGGAACTGGGTAACAGTGCCAAATATCCACAACTCTACACGGCCGATCTAAGCTCCAGTCCATCTACCTTCTACTCTGATTTCTGGGCAATACCCGGCGATTATGTTCGGTTGAAAAGTGCTGAGATCAGCTATACCATCAGCGCTGAAGTCTTGAAACGTATCCGTATTAAAGAGATGCGTGTGTATGCCAATGGCTACAACCTGATTACATGGACCAAATTAGACAAGCTCTACGACCTGGATCCGGAAGTGGTAGAGGCAGTAACAGACCTGCCTTATCCTCCTTCCCGTACTTTCAATTTTGGTTTGAACATCACTTTCTAAATTCAAAAAAATGAAGAGATTAATTATAAGTATCTTACTGGGCGGTCTTTTGGTATCCTGTCAGAAATCTAAATTTCTGGACGATAAAACCAACCTGTTAGACGACAAAGCCATATTCACAGATAGTATCCGTACGCTCGGATTCTTAAACCGGATTTACGTGGACATAGGATATACATTTGCCATTTACCGTTTTTCTGCCGCGGGAGGTGCGGGTAATACTGAATTAGCTTCGGACAATGCAGAAGGCAATAATAATACGTCTGTCTGGGGCAATGCTTATGCCCAGGGATCGATCGGTCCCAGTAATGTTTTAACCGGTTTTGCAGCAGACAAAGATTTTTGGAATACCCCCTATATGAATATCCGAAGGGTGAACTTACTCTTGTCTCGTCTGCCTGATGCTCCCTTTCAGGAATCTACCAGGCAAAGAATGGCTGCGGAAGCAAGGTTTTTAAGAGCCTGGTACTATTACCAGATGGTAGCAGTGTTTGGTGGTGTACCTGTCATTGATGATAATGTATACGACATCAATGATATCATCAATATACCCCGAAATAGCTTCGAGGAATGTGTTAACTATATTGTAAGTGAGCTGGATCAATGCGCCCAGGCCTTAACTAATGTAGTTTATGCAGATATCGATTATGGAAGAATTACCGCAGGCGCCTGCCTGGCTTTGAAATCAAGAGTACTCCTGTACGCAGCGAGTCCGTTATTTAACGGTGGAAATAGTTCCAATGCAGGCGACAAGGCTGGTTTGGTGGGTTATCCCGGCTTTGATAAAAACAGGTGGCAGCTGGCGGCCAATGCAGCAGAAGCTGTAATTAACTCAGGCAAGTATCAACTGAATGTAGACAATGCGACCAGGCCGGGAAATGGATTTTACAGCGTGTTTCTGAAAAGAGTTAACAGCGAATATATTCTGGCATTCAATCGTGGTCCGCAAAGAGAAATGGAATCTTATTACCTGCCGGGTTCCCGCTCGGGCAGCCTGGTAATGAAACCTACTCATAACCTGGTTGAAGCCTTTCCCATGAAAGATGGCAAGTCTATAACAGAAAGCCCTTTGTATAATCCGGCCAATCCATATTTAAACAGGGACCCGCGCTTCGATTACTCTATTATTTATAACGGGCTGTCTTATACCAGCAATACGGGACCCAAAACCCCTATATGGACCTACCAGTCTGCCGGATCTACCATACCGAACACCACTTCGGATGGTTATGTGGCAGGAGGATATTTTACCGGTTACTTTTCAAGGAAAATGCTGGATGAGAACCTGGCCAGCAATACTGCAGGAACAACCGACAGGGGATGGTCGCTAATAAGGTATGCTGAGATTTTGCTGAACTATGCGGAAGCGCTGAACGAAACAGGAGCAACAGATAAAGCTTACGCACCTTTAAAGCAAATAAGGGAAAGAGCGGGCATTTTACCTGGTGCCGATGGTTTATATGGAATGAAGGCGAATATGACCGTTGAGGAAATGCGCAGCCTTGTTCAAAACGAAAGAAGGATTGAACTGGCGTTTGAAGATCACAGATTCAATGACATACGCCGATGGATGATTGCTGAACAGGTATTGACCGGTTTTAATAAAGTGATGATCATTACCCGTACGGGAGAAACAACCTTTACTTACAGATCGGCCTCTGCTCCGAGACCACTCAACTTTAGAAAAGCGATGTACCTGCTCCCGATTCCATTAACAGAAATTCAAAAAATGCCGTTGATGGTTCAAAACCCGGGATACTAGTATTATATTAAAAATAAGGAGACCCTCTAGCTCTTTGCCCCGGCCTGGAATTACCTGGCCGGGGTAATCTATTTAAAAGGTGTTGGAGATAAACGACTCATTTTTTAATGATGGTAGTTGTAATGGTAATGATTTAACTGAATTATATTATATTGATGGCCCGTGCCTGTAAAAGATTGTGTATCAAAAAGGATTAATGAGTAAACTTCGGATCATATATTTATTAAGCATTATAGCAATTGCTTTTTTTCAGGAAGCTTATGCTATCGATTCAACACACTATCGCTTTCGTGTAATGCCTGAAACCTCCTATTATGGCGGTATACAGAGCATCGCAAAAGACAGCCTGGGCCGTATCTGGTATACAGGACCCGATGCTGTTTTTGTTTATGATGGAAGCAGTTTCTACCAGTTGAACGAGCTGGCCTCTGCCAGTGAACCGGGTTCGAAATGGCGGTTCGGAACATTGTTGCAGGACAACGAAGGACGTTTGTTTTTAACAACCAATCATGGCTTGCTTCAATTTAACTATAGCCGTTTTACTTTCGAAATGAATGTGCCTGGCAGAATCCGGTCTATTCGTTTAAATGATGATGGCAACCTGGTCATGCTCAGAGACGATAGCCTCCTTTTATACCATCCTCAAAAAAAGAAATTGCAAACCTTTTCTTTACCCCAAGGAGGATATTTTGAACATGTATTAATCGTAAAAGGATCTGTGTTTTTATCGCAGGCAGGAAAGCTGATCCGTTTTGATACTCGTGTGAAGCTGTTTAAAGAGTTTGCTCTGCCGGGCGGCAATACACCTGCCAATGACGTGGTAGAATACAATGGGTTGATGTACTTTCTCACGGGCAAAGATGGCATTTTTGCAGTAGACCAAGCCGGTTATATACAACGGAACGTACCGGTACTGGCCAATGGCAACAAACAAGTAATAGCTAAAAAACTGTACCTCGATCCAATGGGCATTATGTGGGTAGCTACACAAGCCGGCCTTTTCTTATATGATCCGGCTCATGACAGGCACACTACGTTAACCATGAACCTTAATGATGCCTACTCCTTGCCCAATAATTCGATATGGACTATCTATGCCGATCCGGACCAGGGTGTGTGGCTGGGGACGTATGGCGGTAAACTGGTTTATAGTTCGCTCTATGATAAAACGGTAAGATATTTTAAACCAGGTCCCGAATCACTCAACCATCCTATTGTGAGCAGCTTTGCGGAGGATGCTCAGGGTAATATCTGGATTGGCACAGAAGGAGGGGGACTGAATTACTGGAACCGGAAAAACAACCATTTCAGCTATTATTTGAAGAGTTTGGAAAACGCACCCAATTCCAATATGATCAAGAGCCTTCGTTTTGATCCGGAAAAAAGATTCCTGTATATCGCTGCTTTTAATGGAGGTATTACCAGTTACAATGCAGTTGATAAAAAGTTTACCAGTCTTGATTTTCGCAATCCTTACAGTCAGCAGCCACTCACCATCTATGACTTTATACAGGATGATCAGTTTGCATGGTGGATGACTGATCCGGATAACACCCTGTTTTATAAAGCTGCGCATGATGTTGCAGTAGGGGTAGCTACTATTATCGGGGTAGATAATAAACCTGTAAAGCTGGAAATTGAAGCACTTTACCAGGACGGGCAAAAAATGTTGAGGATTGTTACACATGATGGCTTGTTCATTGTAAATCCAAGCAGCCGTAAAGTCATCAGGCATTATTACCTTAAAGATCAACCTTATGCAGTTAACAGTTTATGTTGTTACCGGGAAGCATCAAATGGTGATCTATGGTTGGGTACATTGGGAGGAGGTGTAAATGTTCTCAAAAAAGATGGCACTTACCTCAACTTTAATAGTTCTAATGGCTTTCCTCCTAAATTGGTATTCGGTATTTTAGAAGACAGCGGTTCGAAAAACATCTGGCTAAGTACCAGTGAGGGAATTTATTATTACGAGCCATCGAAAAATACATTCAGTAAAGCCAGGTTTTATATCGACAATAGCTGTGGATCTTTCTATATACGATCTGCTTATAAAACTTCTAAAGGAGAAATGCTTTTTGGCGGAACCAACGGGTTTGTACTTTTCGATCCAACAAGCATGTCTGATAACCGGCAACAGCCTAAAGTGTTTTTTACCGGTTTCCTGGTAAATAATGTAAAAGTTACGGCAGGCTCTTCAGATTCCCCATTGTCAAAGGACATCTCCAGTCTTTCTAATAACAAAGAGGAGCGAATCGAGCTGGCCAGTAGTCAATCCAATATCGAAATCCGCTTTTCTTCCAATAGTTATCTCGAAGCAGAAAAAAATCAATTTACATACCGGATGCGCGGACTCTCGGACGAATGGCAGCTATTAAATCGTAAACAAAATGCGATTCAGTTTTTTGACCTGCCGGCGGGGGATTATATTTTTGAAATTAAAGCCTCAAATAATGACGGTATCTGGGGACTGGATGTATCCAGACTTTACATACATATAGATCCCCCTTTTTTCCTTTCCTGGTGGGCCTATCTTTTTTATAGCCTTATAGCAATCGTCTTGCTGTTCTTTGTAATGCGTTATTACACGAATAAAAAGGTGTTTAAAGAAAGGCTGGCCCTGGAAGCTGTAAAGGAGCAAAACATGAGAGAGCTCAACCTGGCGCGCACTAACTTCTTTACGAATATTTCCCATGATTTGAAAACACCTTTAACCCTGGTGTTGGACCCCCTGAAGCAATTAAAAGAAACCCTGGGTGCCAACGATAAGACCAATTCTTATATGCAGGTAATTGAAAAAAACGTGACCCGTATACAAAGAATGATTAGTCAGCTACTGCGGTTCAGGGAAATCGAGAGCCAGAAGATCACCTTAAATCCCCAGGTTGCAGACTTTATAGGTTTTGTAAAAGATGTGTTTGGCTTATTTGAGCTATATGCTAACCGTAAAGAAATTGAAACAGACATGGCTGCTCATCAGCCACAGTTATATGTTGCATTTGACTTTGATATCATTGAAAAAATATTAACCAACCTTTTTTCGAATGCTTTAAAATATACACCTAGCAAGGGTTATGTGGGGGTTCGGGTATATGAATCAACAACGGAGGAGTTGGATCGTTTATCTGGCGAAATCGATCCTTTGGAAAAGGAGTATATTTCTGTAGAAGTGCTGAATACGGGAGATGATTTTTCTGAAGAGCAGATCACCACACTGTTTACATCGTTTAATCGTTTGTCGGCACGTCGTCCCACTTTTGAAGAAAGCTCTGGTCTGGGACTCGCGATTGTAAAGGAACTGGTGGATACATTGGGAGGCGCTATATGGATGGTGAATAAGATGAATAAGGTTTCGTTTACCATTTTGTTGCCGTTTAAAAAGGAAGCGAACCCGGGGCAGGTAAGTGGAACGGTTTATGACTATACCGTTTCAGAATTAGACGATATGATGCTGGAGTCAGCCGAGCCTGACCATACAGGGAAAAATGCCAGGAAGGCTAATAGTGTTCTGTTAATCGAAGACGACCCTTCGTTACGCACTTATCTCGAACAGAGGCTTTCTGAAAAATATAATGTATACACTGCGAGCGATGGAACAGAAGGACTAACTAAGGCAGAAAAGATTTATCCGCAACTGATCATTACAGATCTGATGATGCCGGGTTTTAATGGTTTCGAAGTATGCCGGCGTCTCCGGCAGAATTTTAAAACCAGTCATATTCCTATCGTCATGGTGTCTGGGAAGGGAAACGAAGATCAGAATAAAGTTAAAGCGCTTGAAATGGGCGCCACTGTTTTTATCGATAAGCCTTTCGAGGTAAGCTACCTGTTACAACAAACGGAAACAATATTAAAGAGTCAGGAGGAATTGAAAGAGAAATATAGCAAAAGGTTTTTGGTAGATCCGGCCAATGTTACTATTTCATCGATGGATGAAGAGTTGCTCACCAAAGCCATGAAATTTATAGAAGAGAATATCGATAACCCTGATTATTCAGTAGAACGATTTGTTTCGGATATGAATGTAGGCAGAACCATTCTTTACCAAAAGATCAATGATATAGTGGGTATGTCGATCAAAGAATTTATTATGAATATCCGCTTAAAGCGGAGCGCTTACCTGCTTCGGCATTCTGATGCCACAGTGGCTGAAATAGCCTACCAGACAGGGTTTAATAATGCAAAGTATTTCAGTATCTGCTTTAAAAAACAATTTGAAATGAGCCCTTCCGAGTTCAGGAAACATCCTTCTTCTGAGCACAAGAACGCTAATAATGGCCATGTATAAAGGAAGATGAATGTAAAAAGAAGCTCAAAAATAGCTGATGGTAATTGTCCATCTATCTCGAAAATAAAAATACTCGCTAACCTATATTTGACCGCCTTTAAGGCTGATGCCTTACATGCGCTTTAATACCTGTATTATTTGTTTTTTCATTATAATAATTGTCACTTAAACATTTTTTGTCGCCGGTTTTAAAAGGTACTGTTAACCCAAACTCTTGTAGCTGTATTATGGCTGATAATAGTTTTCGCCCGCTAAATTTTTTTTGTCAGATCAGTACAAAGCAGGTCACCGATAGAAAAATATACTTCTACATTCACATCAGAATTGACTAAAACTATTTTGTATGAATAACGATTGTAAGGGCCGCATCCGCCCTGTCTTATCATTGCCAATGATAATTGTGATGCTCTTGGCTTCTGTTATAGTTGTTGCCCAGGATACTAAACTGGTTGCCGGAAGAATAATAGATTCCGTCAGCCGTGCGCCTGTTTCCGGAGCTTCAGTAACCATAAGCGGTACAACAAATGTCACAAGGAGCAACGAATCCGGTGCTTTTGTTATAAGCACTTCTACAGGAACGGTTTTAGAGATTAGTCACATCGGCTATAAGACCTTGATGCATACCGTTGACGGGGACTCTGTTTTGATAGAGATGGTCACTACATCTGAAGATTTATCTGATATTGTGGTGGTTGGTTACGGTCAGCAAAGAAAGGCAAGTGTGGTTGCGGCTATATCTTCCATTAATGCAACGGGGTTAAGGCAAACGCCGGCGGCAAACCTCGGGATTGCTTTGGCAGGACGATTGCCGGGCCTAAGTGTGCTGCAGCGTTCTGGTGTTCCCGGGGGAGAACAAATGGAGTTTTACATACGTGGACGCAGCACCGTTAATGGCCAGTCTCCCTTAGTGTTAGTGGACGGAGTAGAAAGAGATTTTACAGCATTGGATCCGAGAGAGGTGGAAACCATTTCAATTCTTAAAGATGCCTCGGCGACAGCTGTTTATGGTGTAAGAGGTGCCAATGGTGTAATCATGGTAACCACCAGGCGTGGTCATTCAGGCAAGCCTAAAATTGATGTAACGTTTGAACAAACATGGCAGTCTCCTACAAGGTTGCCCAAAATGACCAATGCTTATGACTATGCTGTACTGCGCAACCAGGTTGAGGTGCAGGATGGCAGGCAGCCTATTTATAGCGATGCGGAACTGGAGCATTACAGAACCGGCGACTTTAAAGAATTATATCCTGTAAGAGACTATGTAGGCGAGTTTATGAGAGATCTTTTTCCTATGCGAAGAATGAATGTTAACGTAAGCGGAGGTAATGAGAAGATGCGCTACTTCACTACAGTGGGTTATTTATTTCAGGAGGGTATCTTTCGTATAGAGAAGTTTCCTGAATATGATTATGATCCGACCTCTAAAGCTAATCGTGTCAATTTTCGTTCAAACTTTGATATAGATATTAATAAATCTCTTAAAATGTTTTTAAACATCAGCGGTTATATGCAGAAGAAAAACGACCCGGTTGTAGTTCCCAATAATGGAATATACCTCAGTGATGTAAATGCCTACTCTGTTGTAATAGGTTCTTTACTCCAGACTCCGAGTAACTATCACAATGACCTTACTCCAGACGGGGAAGTATTGTCCACATACCTAAAAGGAGGGAATATTAACAACGTTCCTTACGGTATGTTGAACAGATCTGGCTTTCGCAATACATTAACCAACCAGGTAACGGCAACACTCGGTGCAGAACAGTCATTGAAATTCATAACAAAAGGACTGTCTGCAAGAGTCGTAGCGTCCTATGATAATACAGCCGTTAACCAGCAGGTAAGACAGCGAACTTACCAGTTGTATGAAGCAAAAAAGCATCCAACCAATCCGGATTCTGTTATTTATGAAAGAACCGGGACAAACCCCAACAGCACATTGTCTGATGCGCAAGCGCAGTCGCAGTGGAACTTGCTGAATATAGACGCTTCCATCAACTACGCGCGTTCTTTTGGCGACCATGACATTACCGCAATGGGATTGTTTACCCGCTATCAGCGTGTGATCAATATCCAGCTCCCTTTTAACTATATTGGTTATGTGGGACGTGTTACCTACGGCTTCAAAGATAAGTACCTGGCAGAAGCTAACTTTGGTTACAACGGTTCCGAACAGTTTGCTCCGGGCCATAAAATGGGCTTTTTCCCTTCTCTGTCTGTTGGATGGGTTGCCTCGCAGGAAAACTTCTTAAAGGAAGCGGCACCCTGGTTAACATTTGCCAAAATACGGGCCTCCTATGGTCAGGTGGGTAATGATAATATGAACGGAGCACGTTTTGCTTTCCTGACTTTATGGAACGGAAGCCTTGAAAGCCAGATAGGGAATGAGCGACTGGTATGGGAGAAGGCAAATAAGCTTAATGTAGGACTTGAAACGCGTTTGTTCAGAGATTTTAGTTTAGAGGCGGATGTTTTCTATGAGAGGCGTAACAATATCTTAATACCAGCCGATGGCCTGGTACCTACAGGTATGTTTGGTACCGGCGGTGTATTTGTGTCGGGTATTCTTCCAAAAATTAATGCAGGAGAAATTGAGAATCGTGGATTTGAAGTAAGTGCAGCCTATAAGAAAATGATCGGGAATGATTTTCGCTTTGATGTCAGGTTAAATGGTGCTTATAATAAAAATAAGGTGTTGTTCCTGAGCGAGGTAATGCTACCGGAGGAGTATGCCTATAGAACGCGTAGCACAGGTCTTCCCCTGGGACAGTATTTCGGATACAAAACGGCTGGCTTTTTTAATTCCGAACAGGATATCCTGGACTGGTATGATCAATCAGGTATTGGCGCAACTCCAAAGCCTGGTGATCTAAAGTATATGGATATGAACGGGGACGGAATTATAACAGACGCAGATATGGTGCCATTAGGTGGTCCGGAATTCCCGGCCTGGACATTTGGCGCAGCAACAAGCATACAATTTAAAGGATTTGATTTTAGTATGATGTGGCAGGGGGTAGCAGAAAGAAGCTACCTGATAACCGGTCAAAGATTTTTTGAAACGAATAATTTCAATGAATGGCATAAAGAAGCCTGGAGTCAGCAGCGATATGATGCCGGCCTGCCGATCACTTATCCCCGTTTAGATCCGGGAAGCAGTGCCAGCAAATTACCATCGGATTTCTGGAACGCTGATGGAAGCTATATAAGATTACGTAACCTGGAAGTGGGTTACACGCTGAACAAAAATTTATCAGGTAAGATCGGATCTTCTGCTGTGAGAATTTATGCCAATGGTTTAAACTTACTCACTTTTGACCGGTACCCTGTTAAGTACCAGGATCCCGAGCAAAATGGCGGGTTGTTATACCCCGTATTTAAGGCCTACAATATTGGATTAAACGTTACATTTTAAGTTCGATGCTAAAAAATATTATTATGAAAAAGGAATTATTTTTATTGTTTTTTTTGGTGACGCTCACCATGATGAGCTGCCAGAAAGTGCTTGAAAAAACACCCGACGGGCAAATTACGATCGATAAAGTGCTGAGCGATTTTGATAGAAGCAAGGGATTGAGAGACGTGGTATTTGGGCAAATATACCAGGCCCGTGATATGGTGTCCTTTGTTCACAACCCCATTGAAGCACTTACTGATAATGCTTTTTGGGCAGCAACCTACAACGCCTACCGTTGGCACAATGGGTCCCTTTCTTTAACCGATCCCGTTATAACCTGGGACTGGTCTTCTCCCGCCGAGCAGCTCTGGCCGGACTTTTGGAGAGGTATACGCCTGGCTAATAATGCCATTAAATATCTGCCACAGTCTACTGCTATTAATGATAATCAACGCAACTTATGGATCACCGAAGCACGGGTGCTCCGGTGCTGGTTCTATATGAACTTACTTGAGTTTTATGGCGCGGTACCCTGGGTTGAGGAACCATTTGATCCCAACTTTCTGGGCTGGAATACGATTACACGTCCTACCTTCAATGAAATTGCTTCCAAAATTGAAGAAGAGCTTTTGGCAGTAATCCAGTCTGGAGTATTGCCGGCCAAAGGTAATCCAGCTCAGAGTGATGCCAGGTATGTAGATAATGCTATTGCCTATGCAATAAGAGCGAGGGTTCTTTTGTATAATGCGAGTCAGCTTAATAATCCTGAAAACGATGTAGCTAAATGGACCCGTGCAGCCAATGCCGCACAGGACGTGATCAATCTGCAGGGCTTTAGCCTGGTTTCAATGGATAATTACAAGCGCTTGTTTATTGGTGCTTATGCCAACCCGGCTTCTGAGGTAATCTGGCGTGCATGGACGGATAATTCACATATCAATAATACCAATGGTGTTAATGTGGGGCCCTATCCTTATGCCGCTATCAACAATATATGGAATTGTGGAGAATCGCCTACCCAGGAATTGGTAGACTGCTTCGAAATGAAGAATGGTGCGCTTCCGGTTACTTATAATGATGCAACCAGGACAAAGGTATCTGTAAATCCTTCGGCTGCGGCTTTAGGTTATAGTGAAGAAGTGGGGGGAGATCCTTATGCAAACAGGGACGCCCGGTTTTATGTCAATATACTTTACAATATGGCGAATTATGGAGTGCCTTTTAATGGAACCCAGCCCTATATTATCGAAACATTTGTTGGGGGCAGAAATGGTTTCAATGATGTTATATCCCGTGAAACACAAAATTCCTGTACTGGCTACTACAGCAGGAAAGACAAACAGATTACGTATTGGGGACCTGGAACAGCAAAAGGACATGAGCCCACGCTTTGGGTGTTTTTCCGCCTGGCCGAATTTTATCTTCAAAAAGCGGAAGCCTTATGTGAAGCCGGCGACCTCGCCGGTGCTATGACAGCCTTAAATATAATAAGAGCGAGGGCTGGTCAGCCCGATATTCAATCTGTCCCGGGTTTTGCCGGCAATCAGGATTTTCTCAGAACCCGTATAAGGAACGAGCGCCGCGTTGAATATTGCCTGGAAGGTCAGTACCGGTTTGTTGATCAGCGACGTTGGAAAATTTTGAACCAAACCAACCGGTTTGTAACAGGTATGAGAATTACGAAAGGTGGGGATGGTAAGTTTAGCTATGAAAGAAGAAAGATAAGAGATTATCAATCCTATACAGACAAGTACCTGGTAATGCCTATTCCACTGGAGGATGCGAAAAAAATGACTGGTATGCTACAGCCGGAAGCCTGGCGTTAACACATGTTTAAACTAAAACTACTAAAAATAGAAAGTATGAAAAATTTGCTTTTCACCCCCTTGTTGCTTTTTGTGCTTGCTGTTTCATGCAAAAAAGAAGAAACTGCTGCACCGGTTGCAGTTGAAGATCTGACTACTTATCCGGGTAAAAACCGGGCGATGGTGGAATTCTCGGTACCCGCAGGAGCCGTTAGAGGAAAAGTGTTCTATAACAGCGGTAGCTTCAAGGAGTTTGAGGTAACCGGACCGGTTCAGTCAGTGGTGGTAGATGACCTCTCTGAGCAGGAACATATCCTGAAGGTCGTTACCATGAATGCGGAGGGTAGGGTTTCCAATCCCAAAGCTGTTAAAGCCAAAGTTTACGGCGCTAACTATGAAAGAGGTTTGAAGCCGAGACGATGGAAGGATCAGGTGGATCACTCCCCAACTTCTATCGAGATCGTATTTGAGCCGGCATTTGAGAATGAAGCAGATGTGGTTGTTTTTTTTACCAATACATCCGGAAAGAAAGACAGTGTTGATATGCCCGCCGCAAATAATTCAGTTGTATTGACTAACATCGATATAAATCAACCCTATTATTTCTATTCGCGTTACAAGCCGGAGGCTTCAGCAATTGATCATTTTCTATCTTCTAATATAGATGCAAAAAGCGCTTTGGTTTTTAACTTCCAAAAGGGCGGTTGGAAAATAGCGGGTGTATCTGATGAGGTTGCCGGTCGTACTGCAGCTATGGCTATAGATAACACTACAGGAACACTCTGGCAGTCCTCTGCTGCAGCACCTAAACCTGCAGCGCAACATTGGATTACTATCGATATGGGTACCTCCAAGGTTATTGACGGATTTAGCCTTTTGAATTCTTATACAAACGAAAAATCGGCTAAAAAAATTCGTATTGATGTAAGCCAGGATAATGCTACCTGGACAAATGTGCTGGAAGGATCCTTAAATGTAAGTTTTTTACGCCAGGTTTTATTGCTTCAAAAGTCAGCGAACGCCCGTTACTTCAGAATTACCGCATCTGAAATGTATGATGCCAATACGCCCGGCATGGTGTTTTCGGAAATCGATGTTTATAATACTCAAACCTCAAGTGGAGACAATGGCCATACTGCCTATTCAAACAGTACGGCTGTAGCCATGACGAATGCTAAAAATCCATTTGTTGGAGACGGTTCTAACCCATTCCCTACATTGGGAGATTATCGCCTGCAGAAAGTGATGGGCTGGACACATAGTACGAACGCTATAGCTACATTTGACAATGCCAAGCTATCGTTGTTTACTGCTTCTGTATGGGGATTGCCCCTTGTAACCAATGGTAAATTGCATCAAACTTTAAACCTGCAACCAGGCAACTATGTTTTGAAAATTAACGTAGCAAGTGCGGATGGCCCTGTGGATATTTATGGCATGGTTGTTAGCGGATCTGCTCTTCCAGACTATACTACTGTTACAGCCGCCAATACCGTAATGCGCTATGTAGATTTAATGGCTTTCCAAAATAAAGTTGTAGAGCTTCCCTTTAATGTATCCGCAGCAGGAGCTGTAAGTATAGGAGTGGTATATAATATCAGGAGCCAGTACAGTATCAATCAAAAGCCCTGGTCTACATTTACCATAAATGGCTTTGAATTGACCCGTGTGGTCTTATAATGGCAGGCAAAAAAGCTATTGTTACATTAAATGCAAAATAGAATGATCATACTTACAGTAATTTTATCAGCTTTGTTATCTGTAACTGCTGCTACCGGTTGTGTGAAGAGTGCAGATGCTGATGATTATACATGGACAAATCTGCAATTGGATAAGCAATCGTTGATCCTTGAAGCAGGACAGTCAGAACAGGTTAACTTAAGTACTGTTCCGCCTGTAACAAACCAGGTATCCATTCAATGGAGTACTGCAGATGAAAAGATTGCAGTGGTTAATAAGGGATTGGTAACAGCGATCGCCGAAGGCGAAACAACAGTAACAGTAAGCTATAAAGACATACGTAAAACAGTACTGGTTAAAGTGAACGCTTCGGGAATAGATAAAAAATTAGCCGTTCTTTTTGATAAGCAACTTACAGGGACGCATCAAACAGCGTTTATATTAAATGAAGGGGCTGCTTATACACCGCAGGGCTTGAATATCACCAGTGCGGTCAATACCGTAAAGCTGGATAAATTTTACGCGCTTGCCGAAAGAAAAATTCAGTATCATATAAAGTTGTCTGCTGATGCAAAAGCTATATTTCATAGTAGTGAAAAGGATTTTAACGCGTATGTTGATATTCCTAATAAAAAAATAAGTATTGCAACGAACCCTGTAACAGAAAAAAAAGTTGATTTTTTGAAAGGCGATCGCGAGTATATAATCGAAGTATACCACGTTTACCAGCAGGCAAAGCTCCGGGTAACTGATGTTCAAACGCGTCAAACTGCTGAGGTTTCGGCAGTGAATGATGGACAGGGAGGCGTTGGTAAAGGAGCACTACAACCCGGTTTTGGAGTGGGTATGCAATGGGACTATTATTGCTTTGGTCTTTCAGGTGGTACATCCATGCAGGTGAAACGGGTAACGGTTTACGCTTTGAAAAAGAAAGTGAAGTTGCTGATGTATGGGGATTCGATTACACAGCCCGAGGGCTATTTTCCTGTAAAGGATTTTCCTTTAGCCTGGACGCAGCAGGTAATAAGCCGGTTGGGTGGGAATGCAATGTCGAGTGGGCGTGGAGGAGCACAGATTGATATGGTCATGAATTATATAAAAAATGAACTACCCTACATCAACGCAGATTATGTAATGGTTACTATTGGTACCAACGGCGGTAATACAGAAGCCAAATTAAAAGAGTTGGTCAACTATATTAAGTCACAGGGAGCCATACCCATTCTAAATAATATTCCCAGTAATGAAAGTGGAACGCAGGTAGCAGTAAACGATCTGATAGCCAAAGTGAGAGCTGACTTAGACCTCAAAGGATGCCAGTTTGACTTGCCTACGTCTATGAGTGGAGATGGTAAAGTAGTGGATAAATCTTCTATGTATTGGGAAGATTATAGCGGTAGCTATGGATGGCAGGTTTGGCATCACCCCAACGAAACCGGGGGCGCTAAAATGTTTCAGCAAACGTTGACCGATTTACCAGGGTTGTATAAATAGCATATTCATAAAAAAATAAACAATCTCGATTATATGAGGAGTGGTAATAACAATTCATTGCCACTAATTAAAATACTCATTTAAAAGCTAGCACATGATTAGAAGTCTGTACATTTTATTGTTATGGTGTCTTTGCGCATGCTCGAAAAGTTCATCCCAGCCTGAGGCGCTCCCAAGTAGGGCAGAGTCATTGAATATTTACCCCGGAAAAGAGCGCGTAAGAATTGAGTTTTCATTTTCTGATCCCGCTATCGAGTATTTCAACGTGTATTGGAAGGGTAAAGCAATGTCAAAGCGTATTAATAAAAATGAAGCAGCTAATAGTGTAGTTAGTACCTACATAGAAAACCTGGAAGAAGGATATCATACTTTTGATGTGGTTGCTTATAATGCGGGAGGCTTAGCTTCGGCCCCTGTGCGTGCACAAGCCGAGGTGTACGGCGAAAAATATAAATCCCGTTTGAATAATCCGTTGGCGAGGGATATTGTTTTTATCCAGGGACAAACGCCCTATATTGAGTGGAAAGAATTGGAAGGTGATGAAGTGGCTATAAATATTGATTACACCACGGAGGAGGGAGCAGTCCGACGGGTACGTGTAATAAAAGGAGCATCCACTGCATTATTGCCCGGGTATAAACAGCTCAGCGAAGTTGCGTATCAAACCTTGTATTTACCTCAGCAAAATGCGATTGATACTTTTGCGGCACCAAAGCAAACGATTCCTTTTCTAACTCTTTATGCTAATCTTACATCCAAGAAAATTATTGAGAAATCGGGCTTTGTTAACCGGGTGGTATCACAAACCAGCTCCAGCATCCATCCGGACATAGAGTATACAAAGCTGCAGTTTGAAAATGGTTCCGGTGCCCGATATAGTCTTTTTGCACTGCGTGTAGATGCTAGCAAGGCTAATGTATCCCTTACTACGTTAATGCCTGACAATGCAACACAATTTGGTTTACAAACAGTTAAAACAATGGCAGAACGCAGGGATGCGGCAGGTGGTAAAATTGTGGCAGCAGTAAATGCTGATTTTTTCGACTGGTCACCCGTAGCCGGAAGACCCTGGGGGCCGGTGGTAGTAGAGGGGACCATAGTAAAGAATTTTGCTAAGGAAGGAGTGGGAGGCACTACTTATTTCGGGGTGAAAAAAGATGGATCGTTTTCTATTGATGTAGCATCGTCTTTGTCTACTGCCGATTACAATAGTTTTAGTAATATGGCGGGTGGTGGCACCAACCTGCTATATTTGAATGGAACGCCACGTATATACAATGATGCTGTTAGGGAACCACGTACTATGATTGGTTACACATCTGATAAAAAAGTGTACCTGGTGGTAGTGGATGGCAGACAATCTGGATACTCTGTTGGTATGACCATCGACGAGCTCGTGGCTGTAATGGGTAGCCTTGGCATCAATTCAGCAACCAACCTGGACGGAGGAGGCTCCAGCACTATGGTATTAAAAAATAGTGGTGGAATGTTTGAGGTGGTAAACCGCTACTCCGATGCGTCGCCCAGAGCAGTCGCGAATGCAATAGCAATCAAATTGAATCAGTAGCACGCCATAAGAAACAGATATAAACTTAAAGTTGTAAACTCATAGACATCAATAAAATTTGCAATGAAAGCGATGCGATTTATTTTGATAGTTTTAGGTATATCCGCCATTTCTCTTTTCTGCACCTGCAAAAATAAAATTGACCTTGCAGGCAAGGAAAAAGAAAATACTCCCGACGGTGAAAGGGTTACCAACTTTAATAATGTGGTTGGGGTGGATCACCTGGGGCGAACATTCCCAAGTATTGCTTCAACGAAAGAGAATAAGCAGGTAGGGCTGTTCTTTTGGCTATGGATTGGTCAACCCCACGCCCGTAATATTTATGATGCATCTAAAATATTGGACATGCCGAATGGATTAAAGCTGTTAACAGACTTTAAATACCAGGATGAAACAATTAGTCCGGATGGTCAGGCTCATTTCTGGGGAGAACCAATTTGGGGTTATTATAATTCTGAAGACGAATGGGTATTGAGAAAACAGGTTGAGATGCTGACCATAGCAGGTGTCGATTTTATTTACTTTGACGCAACTAATGCATTTATCTATAAAAATGTTTTTATGAAGTTGCTGGCCATCATAGACGAATATCAAAAGAACGGTTTCAGTCCTCCCAAAGTAGCTTTTTATACCCACTCCAGGTCCTTTCAAACCACCCGGGAGCTTTACAGGGAACTTTATCAGCCAGGCTTGTTTTCAGACACCTGGTATAGGGTAAATGGCAAACCGATGATCATTTCCTATACCAATGCGCAGGATGACCTGAATGAGGCCAGATCCAGGGGTGACAATGATTATGCTCCCGGCGTTCTAAGTGCCGATATTCTTGGCTTTTTTCATTTTTACCGGCCTCAGTGGCCCGGAGACCCTGTTTACGCAGACGGCTTTCCCTGGGTAGAATGGATTCATCCGCAGCCCATGCACAATGGCGTGATGAATGTAACCGTAGCCAGTCATCCAAATGTTCCTATGTCTTTTTCATTAACCCGGCCCAATGAGATGACCAATTGGGGCAGGGGGTGGAATCCTTTCACTAAACAAAATGTTTCGGCAAACGTAGACAAGGGTAGTTTTTTTCAGACACAATGGGACTATGCGCTTGCTGCTAATCCGGATATGATATCAATTGGAGGCTGGAACGAATGGATTGCTTATAAACAACCCTATTGGAATGAGTATGTTTTGGTTGATGCGGTTAATAAGGAGTATTCAAGGGATATTGAACCTATGAGAGGAGGCTACCAGGACGCTTTTTATATTCAGATGATCCAAAATATAAGAAAATATAAAGGATTAAGCACTGAGCCGGTAGTAGCTAAAAAGGCGAAGATAAGTATAGCAGCCGGAGAGGAACAATGGAAGGGCATCCCCTATATGGCAATTAATATCAGTAAAAACAGGCACGAGCGCAATTCGCAAGGTGCTGCTACTATTTTACGCTATACGCAGCCCGCGGCTGAAAATCATATACAGGAAATAAAAGTTGCACATGATGATCAACAAATCTATTTCTTTATACGGGGAAGAAACAATTTTAGTAACCCGGGTAGTAAAACTAATTGGGTGAATATCTTAATAGGTACCGGAGCTCCTTCATTGAAGAACTGGGAGAGCTATGAGTATTTGATTGGCAATAGTTATGCTTCCGGGACGGTTTCAGTAGGGAAATTACTGCCTGATTTTAGAACCACAGCGAGCGGTGTAGCTCAATATACGGTCAGTGGTAATGTGCTTCAGATCAGTTGTCCTAAGACTGCAGTCGGCCTAAATGGATCGGGGCAATTTTATTTTAAAGTAGCAGCCGATGTTACCGAACCACAGGATATTATGTCTTATTACACTTCGGGTAGCTCGCTTCCCCTGGGTAGACTAAGCTGTATTTATGCTATGGGCAATTAGCTATAACATATCCGGTAATATGGGCTAAATTTTTTTAAAGCAATGGAATTAGTAAACGTACATTGTTAATTTAATCAACGTAATATTTATTATACAGCAATGAATTACAACAATATTTTTCTTCTCTTTTTAATGATGTTCTTCGCCAACCTTACCGTTAGCGCGCAACGCAAAGAAATGGCAGCATCGAGAACAGATCCTACTGCAAATGGAAAGGTATATATCATTACACAAACGAATGCAACCTATAAAATAGATTCAGCCCGTTATGCCGTTTTTATACCGGAGGGAGTAAGCAACATTAATGGCGTATTAATTCACCAGCATGGTTGCACAATGGAGGGACGTGGTATGGCAACCGCTTATGATGTGCAGTACCAGGCTTTCGCAAAAAAATGGAAATTAGCTATTGTAGGTCCCGATCTGTACGCCAAAAATAATTGCCATGATTGGAAGAATCCCGCATCTGGATCGGCTGATGCCTTATTGACCACACTCGATCAGATTAGTATACTGGCAAAGATCCCATCTCTGAAAAATGCACCCTGGCTCTTGTGGGGGCATTCAGGCGGGGGATATTGGTCGCAGGCGATGATGGCGGCTTATCCTGAAAGGGTAATGGCGCTATTCAGCTATTCTCCTGGTTTGAATGCGAGCTTTAATTATCCCAAAGAGGCGATGCAGATTCCGGTAATGATCCGGTATGCAGGGCCGGAGGGAGATGCCTGCTGCTGGGAATCTGCCGTACGTACTTTTAACGAGTTGCGAAAGGGCGACGGTCTGGTTAGTATTGCTCATACCCGCTATCAAAACCATAATTACAGCTTTGTTCGTTACATGGCTATTCCCTTTTTTGAGGCAGTGCTCAAACAACGAATGCCTTTGATGGATGGAGTTGGATTTACAGCTATGCGTACAATGGACAGATCAAAGGCCTGGCTCGGTGATACAACAACCTTAAATATCTACCCCGAAAAAAAATACACCGGGAAACGCATAAGTGCATCCTGGATGCCTGACTCATTAACTGCCGTTAAATGGAGGGAATATGTGATAACCGGAACTGTTACCGATCGAACGGCACCTCCGGCACCTTATGAGCTTAAGTTGCTTCGAAGACATAATATGACAGTAGAGCTGAGCTGGAAAGCTGATGCAGATATAGAATCGGGCATCAGTCATTTCAACATTTATAAAGATGGCAATTTAATCAATCGTTTTCCCTCATCAGGCATATACCAGGGCTTCGATACCAATGGTGACAATGCATTTCCTATAAGGGTAGCCCCTTTGCAGATGGAAATAACCGTTGCCGCAAACGATACAGGCAAAATAGAGATAAGTACTGTAAATCATTTCGGGTTGGAATCTGCAAGGGTCCTATGCCCCCGGTAATCATTTAAGTGAGATGCTTCGGGGCAACTCAGGACAGAGACTTGTTGATACCTCTTTAAGTTTGTAAAGTAAGCATAGCAGTAATCAGTTATAAAAAAGACTGCTTTATAAAAACGATATGCCTGTCAGGTCCTTGTCAATAGCGGTACTGCCAGAATTAGAACCAGTTGTAGTAGTCATTGGGTATACTAAACCTCCTGTTAAATAACAGTATTGTTGTAATAAATGCGAGGCCATCAATTTGATGTGTCACAAATACAGTTCATTCCTCATATTAAATTGCCATAAACATGATTGAAGGAAAAGTTAGGATATTTTTTATTGCGCTGATTATTGTTGTATCGGGCACACAAACAAGCAAGGCTCAATACGTTCAGGCAGGTGATACCGCCCGCCCAAAAAGAATGGGCATGGAATATTCAGGGGTTAAAGAGGTGAAAACCAACGAAGGTAATACCAACTCCGGTTTGCCTGTAACAAACGGCAATGAAAGAGTTATCAATGATACAGAACTGACTTATTCAGGCAACTGGGAGTTCGACCGGTTGTTGGCACGCAGTAGCGGCTACTTTTGTAATACCCGTGCTACTGCTAAGCAGGATGGCGCTAGTGCTGTTTACAATTTTACGGATTGTGAAGGCATTGTATGGTATGCGCAGCCTGTTAAAAATGGTGCCACGGCAGAAGTGTATATCGATAACAAATTGGTAAAAGAAGTAGATTGCAGTAAAGCAAATTCAGACGGTGTGCTGTTCAGTAGCGGCGCATTAAAGCGTGGCGATCACAGAATCGTAATCATTGCGAAAAAAGGTCAGGTTGAAATTGATCGGATAGCAAGCAAAGGCAGGATTACAACGCCTGTGAGAATCGATGGCGCCAACCATTCATTCGTACAGTATACCGCAGGATTTAAAATAACGCCCGCCACATTAAATAATCCGTCAAGCCAGGCGGTTGCTTATGAAGATAATGAAGATTGGGAGTTTTATGCTAAGGGTTCAACTTTTCAGTGTTTGGGCGAAACAGGCCCTGATGGCGGTATTATGCGCATCTACATCAATGACAAGCAATACGGTGATGTTAACCTCTATTCAAAAAACAGGTCGTCAGGTAAAGTTTTATTGAGTCTGACGAACTTACCACAGGGCAAGTTCAACAGGATCAAAGGAGTAGTACTTACACGAGATAAGAAAGTAGCCATTGATGGATTTGTTGTCAGCGATCCCAGCTGCCTCATGGTAGAAATGAACGTTAACACGGATAAGGAAATTGCCCAAATGGCCCGGCATGAAACTACTGCTTCTGATTCTTCCAGCTGGAGGCCGGTAAAAATGGGAGCCAGTCCGGCGCTGAATGCGGTTTCATTAGGAGCGGGCGTTTTCCAAACCGTATTTGACAGGAATATTCGGTACCTGAGCGACTGTTTAAAAAAGAAGCACTGGGTAAATGATAAAGATCCCAACAGGATATGGATTGATATCCTTACCGGCTCCAACGAAGGCCGGATGCTTGGTGGAATGGGACATACACTGCGCTATAAAGAAGTTCCTGAATTCAGAAAGGCAATTGAAGATATACTGGAAGAAATCGATCGTCGTCAGTACGCTAATGGCCGGGGCTATATGATGCCCTATGAAAGTGTCAATTACAAAATATCAAAGGATACCTGGCCATTAATAATGCGCGATGAGCAGAAGAATTATGATCGTGCCATGCTAACCAAAGGACTGCTGGCCGCTGGTAGTGCAGGACATGATAAAGCATACCAGATACTAAGACCTTTTTACGACTGGTACAACAATGCTAAAGAATACCTGCCCCTAATGTTGCTGGGCAGCATGGGCATACAGGGTAGTATTGCAGGACCTATGGTCTACCATTCACCTATAGGGAAGCCGGAAGACATTCAGACCAATATGAAATATTATGATATGGATTGGTGGCTGGATGCATTAGGTGAGGGACTTCCGGAAGCGGCCTGGAGATTTACTTTGAATCGTCCACATAATTATTTACTAACCAGTATCTGTGCTCTGTTTGATATCTATAAAGCAACGGGTGAAGAGCGTTATCTTAAAGCATGTCTCGGAGCCTGGAAGATCTACCATGAGTATTTCCAGATTCCCGGAGGCGGTATCAGTTTGTGCGAACACTTTGAATGCCGGCCACAAACGCACAAGCTGACCAATCTTCCCAATAATATTTATGAAACCTGCGGTAATGTTTTCTGGGTCGATTTGAACCATCGGCTGCTTCAACTATGGCCCGAGAAGGAGGTATATGCAGCGCATGTTGAACAATCATTATACAATATTGTATTTGCAGCTCAGGGTGAAGATGGAACGATCCGATATTTCAACCAGGTGAACGACGGCAAATTTCCTACCTTATGTAATAATACCTGTTGTGAGGTACAGGCTACTGCAATTTACGGGATGCTGCCGCAATACATTTACTCGCATGCTAACGATGGCGTTTATATTAATTTATTTGCAGAATCTGAGTACAAGGGGAAAATCAATAGCCAGGATTTTAAATTAACGATGAACACAAAATTTCCCTACGGCAATAATGCATCCTTAACGGTTTCATTGACTGCTCCCGCGGCTATGAAAATACGCCTGAGGGTGCCCGGCTGGCTTGCCGGAGATTTTAACCTTAGGATTAACGGGAAGAAAACAGCCAAAGCCTTATACGGGACATACGTTACGCTGGATCGTACCTGGAGCGATGGAGATGTAATCACATGGGAGCTTCCTATGAAATGGAAAGCAGAACAATACGTTGGTGATACACGTATCAAAGGTGCCACCAGGTATGCATTCTCTTACGGCCCCATGTTGATGGCCCTGAAAGGTCCTATGATGCAGGATGTGTTCCAGGCCGAAAACGAAAAGTCTGTTCGCCTCAATATGACACCCGAAATGTTGTTAAACAAAATCAGAAACACCAATACTCCTTGCGATTTTACGATTGATGGCGCACCGGACTATAGTTTTACACCCTATTTCGCTTTACAGTATGGCTCTTTTACTTGTTTTCCCGGGCTGGATAAAGCGAAGAGGGGAACTATGGGTAAGCATGAATAAATAGCTATTCAAAAAATGCAGGCAAAAGTTCGGTCAACCAGCCGGAACAGCATCTTGTTTCGATTAATCCTGAAAAGACTTCGGCGTCGTTAGTATCGCCATCTCATCAATCAGAAGACAGGGTAGTAATGCTTCTTAAAAAATTATTTTAAAGGAGCTTTATTACACAATTACTCTAAATTAATTATGTATGCGCATGCTTAAATATGGCTTTGCTTCAATGCTTGCAGTTGGGATCACTATGCTCTCAAGTGTTGAAGGACAGAACCGCGCAAATCAATTACAAAAAAATACAGAGCAATCTATACTTCGGCTTGCTGCAACCGATGCATTAAACCGGAGTTTTGGGCCGTCTGCTGGCAGGCAAACAAACGAAAAGACGGTAGGTGTTTTTTACTCATTATGGCTGGGACAACATCAAAGCGGGCAGAAGGCCGTTTATGATATTCAGAAACTGTCTGAGACGAATCCCGATGCATTGAACGATATAAGTGGGCACCCTGAGAGCCCGTTGAATGAATTTCACTTTTGGGGAGAACCCCTCTACGGCTATTATAGTATGAGCGACCCCTGGGTGGTTACAAGACATATAGAGTTACTAACAAACGCCGGAGTAGACTATCTGTGTATTGATGCTACCAATAGGGTGCTTTACGCAGAACCTGTTAAAAACCTCCTTAGGGTACTGTCTTTGTTCGTAGATCAGGGATTTCAACCTCCCAAAGTAGTTTTTTATACCAATAGCTTTTCTGGTACAACAGTAGATGATCTGTATAGCCAATTTTACAAATCGGGAAAATATGATCATTTATGGTTTAGCCCGAATGGGAAGCCAATGATAATAGGCATCACTGAAAAAAACGGTAAGGCCTCCGATATGACAAAATACAATGAGTTTACTGATTTTATCAAGCCGGAAATGCAGCAATACTTCGATGTGAGAGAGTCGCAATGGCCTAACGGAGACTACAACCCCTTGTCAATTCCGTGGATGAGCTGGCAATACCCGCAATGGAATCACAACGGAACAGTAGCCGTTCCCGTAGCACAGCATAGTCATTCCGTTATTGCTGCCAGCGCCAGGCATAGAGAAAGCAGCCGTGGGTACAATAATGCCACAAAAAAGGTGGAAAAAGACTGGACTGCCGGCGCTAATTTTCAAACAATGTGGGATGCGGTGTTTCAGAGTAAGGCAAAGATTGATCATGTTTTAATTACTTCTTTCAATGAGTGGATGGCTATTAAATATGCCAATGCACACGGGCATAACGGGGTGTTTTTTGTAGATGTGTATAATCATGAGTTTTCCAGGGATATAGAAATGATGCGGGGTGGCTATCAGGACAATTTTTATTTGCAGCTGGCAAGAAATATACGGCATTTTAAGCTGAAAGAAACAGCGCCAATTGGGTATACTGAAAAAACGATTGATATATTTAAAGGGCTGGATAGTCAATGGGAGGATGTAAGAGCGGTATATAAAGATATATCAGGTGATGCTATGAGCCGTAATTTTTCCAATGCCACTGGTACACATACATATACGGATACTAGCAACCGCAATGATATTACTGAAGTAAAAGTAGCACACGATAAAAAGAATCTGTACTTCCAAATAACAACAGCATTGCCTGTTACTGCTCACAATAGAAACGACGTTAACTGGATGAATTTGCTTATCAAAACGAAAAAGCCGGGTAATAGCTTTGCCGGCTACCAATACATTATAAACCGTACACCATCTACCGGCAAAATTACATCGGTCGAGCAATCTTCGGGTGGTTATAACTGGAGATCTTCGGGAATAGCGCACTATATTATAAAAAATAATGTAATGCAGGTAGCGGTACCGCTTCGCGCAATTGGCCTTACTGCAAATCAGGTTTCTTTTGAATTTAAAGTAGCTGATCATGTAACAAAGTACGATGATATAATGGACTACTATATTACAGGCGATAGCGCTCCCATAGGTAGATTGAATTTTGCCTATTAAATTGCGATAAGTGTAGTAAAATAGCATAAACAACTGTCTGCTGCTTTAAGGAAAAAGCCTTATCTATGTACCCCAATTGGTGACATTTGTAAACTTTCAGAACCGGTTTTATTTACTTTAGAAAGTATTCTGCTATATGCAGGACAAGTCAGGACAGGATGTAATAAAACTAGTCTTACTTTAGTACAAGAACAACGATTGTATAAGTTTTATATTCCTCGGGCGGTTGAACTTTCGAAAATAAGTATCATTGGTATCAACAGGAATGGATCAGTAGCATCGGCCGTCGGGATAAAGACAGATGGAAGGGTAATATTGTTAAATCATAAGGAACTGTATCTTCTTTTATTGACGCACATTTGCAGCTTGTTTTTCGTTTGGGTGTTGAATGACCGCTCCTTTTGGAAGATAAGCGAATGAATGATCAGGCATGAGGTATTACGTTTCCTTTTTGAAGGTTATTATTGGTTTTTATTAAAAACTGTTGCTAAATGAAACTTGATGTAAAGGTCTTCATAACTGCTTTCTTTTCATAATAAGTAACTCGGGAAACATAGGTGTCCCGAACTGAGTGCATACATTGTCTTGCTGCAAAAGATTCCTTTTTTTGTGGAAAGCAAACTCGTAGTGCCGGGTGTGTAGTATATTAACGCATTATATATAAATGAGTAAAAAATGAAAATTAAAACGCTGCTGCATTCTTTAAAAAACAAACGAACCTTGCGCAATCTGGCGTTTCTCTTTGGGTTTATATGTACATCCGGTGTCGCCGGTGCCCAGGATACTATCAGGGTCTTTGGTAAGGTAATTAACCAGGACGGAGCAGCTGTGGAAAACGCTACTGTAGGTATTAAAGGTACTGCCAGGGGTACTGCAACCGATCAAAATGGTAACTTCTTTATTATGGCTTCAACAGGTAAAGATTCCGTACAGGTATCTGCCGTTAGCTATAAAGAGAAAACGATTTTAGCAAGTACAGGGAAAGAGTTGGTAATTGTGCTGGAGTCTGATGATGATGCCCAGAACCTGAGCCAGGTAGTAGTGCAGGTAGGATTTGAGGCACGCAGAAAAGAGCAGGTGGTGGGTGCTGTAACCTCTATTGATCCTGAAGAGTTGAGGATTCCTTCGAGTAATCTTACTACGGCTTTAGCAGGTAGAGTGGCCGGTGTTATCGGCTACCAGCGTAGTGGTGAACCCGGCAGGGATAATGCAGAGTTTTTCGTAAGAGGGGTTACCACTTTTGGCTATAAGAACGGTCCGCTTATTTTAATAGATGGAATCGAATCTACAACAACTGACCTTGCCCGTTTGACGGTAGACGATATTGCTGCTTTTTCTATTTTGAAAGATGCGACTTCTACGGCGGTTTACGGCGCAAGGGGTGCGAATGGGGTAATTCTTGTCAATACAAAAAAAGGAAAGGCTGGAAGTGCTAAGATATCGCTGCGGGTAGACCAGGCTTTTTCAATGCCAACAACCAATGTGGAATTGGCTGATCCTGTCACTTATATGAAAATGGCAAATGAAGCAGTATTGACCAGGGATCGGCTGGGAAGTATTCTTTATTCTGATGATAAGATCAATCGGACCGGGCAGCCCGGTTCAGACCCCCATGTTTACCCGGCTAATGACTGGAGGGATATACTTTTTAAAGATTATACCAGCAACCAGCGCTATGCACTCAACGTCAGCGGTGGCGGTGGCGTAGCCCGTTACTTTATTTCAGGAGCATTAAACCAGGATAATGGCGTATTGAAGGTGGATCCGGTGAATAATTTTAACAGCAATATCAACCTCAAAAGTTATTCATTAAGGTCTAATATAGATATCGACCTCACAAAAAGTACCATGCTTACAGTAAGGTTGTACGGTAATTTTGATGATTACCGTGGGCCACTTTATAACGGAGAGGAGATGTATGGTATGGTAATGCGATCAAACCCGGTTCAGTTTCCTGCCACTTTTCCTAAAGATGAAGATCATGCTTTTGTAAAGCATATCATTTTCGGTAATAATGTAACCCGCAGCAATCGCGGCTCTTTATACTTAAATCCTTACGCAGAAATGGTAAGGGGTTACCGGGACTGGAACCGTTCCAAAATGATGGCGCAAATGGAAATAGCTCAGAACCTCGGCAAGGTTATAAAGGGGCTGAATTTCAGGGGTATGTTTAATATAGAACGGTATGCCTATAATACTGTAACCCGTGGGTACAATCCTTTTTATTACGAAGTATCCAACTATGATCCGCTCACGCAGCAGTATTCCTACAATGTTATCAATTCGTCTGCTAATCCGCAACCAGTGGGTCCGGTGGGAACAGAGTATTTAAACTTTAACGGCAACCCCAATAGCAGAGAGGTAAATTCTAACTTCTATGCACAGGGTGTATTGAACTACGATAATGTAATTAATAAGGTACATAATATTAGCGGGATGCTCGTAGGTATTATGCAGCAAAGACTTAATTCTGCTGCCAACACGCTGCTGAATTCTCTGCCCCTGAGAAATACAGGTTTATCCGGTAGGTTCACTTATGGATATGATACCCGCTACCATGCTGAGTTTAATTTCGGTTATAATGGGTCTGAACGTTTTTACCAGGAAAAGCGTTTCGGCTTTTTCCCTTCAGGAGGTATAGCCTGGACCATCCATAACGAAAAATTCTTTGAAAATCTTAAGAATACAGTAAACACTTTAAAGCTTCGCTATACCTATGGAATTATTGGCAACGATGCCATAGGCTCTGCTGATGACCGCTTCTTCTATTTGTCTGAAGTAAATATGAACTCTGCACTCAGAGGAGCAGAGTTTGGAAGGGATGCAGTTGGTGCGGCCAGGTATTTACCAGGTATTTCAGTAAATAGGTATGCCAATGAAGATATTACCTGGGAAAAATCTTACCAGCAGAATCTGGGCTTGGAGTTAGGGTTGTTCCGTGCGATAACACTAAACGTTGATTTCTTTAAACAGCATCGTACCAATATATTGATGACACGGGCGTTCATTCCCACTACCATGGGATTGTCGGCGCCTATACGGGCCAATGTAGGGGAAGCGTCTTCACAAGGTGTTGATGCAGCACTTACGGTAAGTAAAACATTCGACAATGGCTTGTTTTTATCTGCGATGGGGAATTTTACCTACGCCACTAGCAAGTTCCTGGTAAACGAAGAGCCGGATTATAGAGAGCCCTGGCGATCGAGAATAGGACAAAACATTAACCAGGCTTATGGATATATTGCTGAACGCCTTTTTGTAGATGATGAAGACGCGTTGAACTCTCCCGCGCAGAATTTTGGTCGACCCGTATTGGGTGGCGACATCAAATTCCTGGATGTAAATGGGGATGGCCAGATCACTGCAGCAGACCAGGTACCCCTTGGTTACCCTACGGTGCCTGAGATTACCTATGGTTTTGGTCCTTCCGCATCTTATAAATCCTGGGATATGTCTTTGTTTTTCCAGGGATTGGCCAATGAGTCATTCTGGATCAATTACGGGGCTATTACACCTTTTGTTGACGATCGCCAGGTATTAAAAGTAATAGCAGATGACTTTTGGAACGAACAGAATCAGAATATTTATGCGCTTTGGCCCCGCCTCAGCAATTTCGTTCACCCCAATAACCAGCAAACCAGTACCTGGTTTATGAGAAACGGCGCCTTCCTGCGACTTAAAACAGTAGAGTTAGGCTACACCCTTCCCCAGCGGGTCACCAATAAAATAAGGTCCTCTGCCATCAGGATCTACTTCAGCGGCAATAACCTGCTTACGTTTAGCAAATTCAAACTCTGGGATGTAGAGATGGCCGGTAATGGTTTGGCCTACCCGGTACAAAAAGTATATAACTTGGGTGTGCACTTTAATTTCAATTAAGCGGTCAATATAAATGAAACGGTATATGATCAACTTATCTTATAGCAAAGGAAATAAATCACGCGAAGTTTCATCAAAAGAAAACTTTAAAGCTAAAAATATGCGAATCAGAATAATAGTGCTCAGTGTTTTTATAATGTTCGTTGCATGTATATCTTCCTGTAAGAAATACCTGGATATTGTTCCTGACAATGTAGCTACACTGGAAAACGCGTTTGCGATGCGCGGCGAGGCCGAAAAATACCTGTTTACCTGCTACTCTTATATGCCAGAAGATGCAGGAATTAACGGTAGTCCTGCATTGTTTGGAGGGGATGAGGTATGGGAACTTCCCGATATCAGTGAAACCAGCGCATACAGGCGCCTTGCAGAGGGAAATCAAAACGTAATTGATCCTATTGGAAATGTTTACTGGACAGAGATGTACCGGGCTATCCGCGATTGTAATATATTCCTGGACAATATCGGGATTGTGCCGGACATGGAAATGCAGGAAAAGCGACAATGGATTGCCGAAGTAAAAACACTGAAAGCCTTTTATCACTTCCTCCTGGTACGTATGTATGGTCCAATACCGGTTATAAGAGTAAACCTACCGGTTTCTGCCGGTGTTAAGGAGGTGAAGGTTTTTCGCGAACCGGTGGACTCCTGTTTCGGATATATAGCCCAGCTGCTGGATGAGGCTAAAGACGATTTGCCCGAAACGATTATCGATCCGCAATACTACGGAAAGATCAACAAACCGATAGCCTATAGTTTAAAGGCCAAGGTGTTGACTTTTGCTGCCAGTCCGCTGTTTAATGGCAATGCGGAGCAGGCCGGTTTGAAGAATTCAGATGGTACGCCCTTATTCAGTTCCGAGTATTCGGAAGCTAAATGGCAAAGAGCCGCTGACGCCTGCCGGGATGCGATTGCAGTATGTGAAAAAGCAGGTATCAAGCTTTATGAGCATCCTAATGTAAAAGCTGCTTTTTTAATAAGTGATACTACTCAAACCGAGTTAAGCCTTAGGATGGCTTTTTCTGAAAAATGGAACTCAGAAATTATATGGGCTAATACGCAAAGCTGGGTTGGCAGGATACAGGTAATAGGCGCTCCTGATTGGGCGCCCAGCACACAGGCAAGGGTGTGGATGGATAACCGTTACAACGCTCCTTTAAAAGTGGCTGAGCAATTTTATACCCATAATGGCTTGCCTATTAACGAAGACAAAACCTGGAATTATGGGGAGCGGTATACTACACGGCTACCGCTAGCAGGTCATCGTCTTTATATCAGGAACGGATTTCCTACTGCCTCGCTGAATATGAACCGTGAACCGCGTTTTTATGCCAACCTGGGCTTCGACGGTGGTATATGGTATGGACAGGGTAAGTTTAATGATAAGCTGGAATCCGATCTTTATTGGCTCCAGTTTAAATTGGGCGATCCGATTGGTAAAAGTTCCGCCTTCAATGGTCCCGTTACCGGGTATCCGATAAAAAAATGGATACATCCCGATAATGTAAGAAGCCCCTCCAGTTATACTACTATTCCCTATCCATGGCCAATCATGCGTTTGGCAGATCTATATCTTTTATATAGCGAATGTCTCAATGAAGCAAAAGGCCCGGATGCTGAAGTATTTTCGTACCTGGATAAAGTGAGGGAACGCGCGGGCATACCGGCAGTGCAACGGGCATGGACAGATTTTTCCACCAACCCGGCCAAAATTACGACTAAAAATGGCCTGCGGGAAATTATTCAGCGGGAGCGACTGAATGAGCTCGCTTTTGAGCAACAACGATTCTGGGATATACGCCGTTGGAAAATGGCTATTACCGAAATGAACAAAGCTATTACAGGCTGGAATATTTATGGGTCTACCACCGAAACCTATTATAGGCCTACCAATATTTTTCAGCAACGTTTTGGAATAAAAGATTATTTCTGGCCTATCGCAGAAGCCAATCTTAATGTAAATACCAACCTGGTACAAAATATAGGATGGTAACAGAATTGATGTAGTAAAATTGAAGTAAATATAGCAGTCGCTCTATCAATCGTAAAAACTCGTTTATATGTTAGAAAGAAAATATCAGTTGTTCATTGGAGTGCTTCTTTTGCTCATTGCCTTTAGCTGCAACAGGAGTGAAGAATACATTGATTATTCGGACGGCAATGCTCCGGCACCTGCGCCGGTAAGCAATGTAACAGTGATACCTAAAAGTGGTGGTGCACACCTGGTGTATAAAATCCCCAAAGATCCCAATCTGAGATATGTAAAGGCCGTATGGGAAACATCTTCGGGTTCGAAATGGGAAGTAAAAGCTTCTTATTATACCGATACCCTGAAAGTAGAAGGTTTTGGTGATACCAATGAGTATGACGTAAAATTGTATAGCGTAGGAAAAAATGAAAAGGAATCGGAGCCGTTGGTAGTAAAAGTTAAACCGCTGCAACCCGTCATTCAATCTGCCTATGAAAGCCTACAAGTAGCAGGAACTTTTGGGGGGATTAACGTAAAACTGCAAAATCCCGAGCGTGCCAGCCTGGCGGTAGTTATTATGCAGGATACACTTAATAATGGCAATTATGCAGAATTAACTACCTACTATACCGCAGCTGATAACATTAGTTTTTCAATCAGGGGTATGGATACAACTGAAAAAAAGATTGCCGTATTGTTAAGAGATCGGTGGAACAATAAAACCATTCAGAAGAAGGCTAATGTAAAGCCATTTTTTGAGAAACTAATTGATAAAGTTAGTTGGCGCGCATTAGAGCTGCCGGGAGATAACTTCGAGTTTGTGGAAACCTATCCTTTGCGTAAGATTTTTGATGGTGGTTTTGGTTACTGCTGTCTTTTTGCCACCAGGACCTACCAGTTGCCACAAACATTCACGATCGACCTGGGCAAACCTGTCGCAATCAGCCGTATGAGAATGTGGCCTCACCTGGATGCCGCATACGGAGGTTCCCATCCAAAGGATTTCGAAATCTGGGGCTCCAATACGGTTAATCCGGATGGCGATTATGTGGATCTGGCGAACAAGATCTATCGTGATAACTGGCAAAAAATAGGCACTTTCAAGTCTTTTAAGCCATCGGGGGAGGGCCCCGTAACAGCCGAAGATCGCGATTATGCATTGAACAGGGGTGAGGAATTTGAGTTTGAAGCCGGTATTCCTACCGTACGGTATATCCGTTTTAAAACATTAAATACCTGGGGAATCTCCAGCGGGCAAACGCAGATCGTTATACAGGAGCTTACTTTATGGGGTCAGGAAGGACAATAATGGTGTATTTAAAATCAGCTTTAGTAATTCAAAAACTGCGGTACAAAGTTTCAAGCCCCGGGCATTTAAAAACCAACAGAGGGGAATTGAATACCAACTGCGGATCGGATCATAGAAATATAAATCATTTACGAATGAAGACAAGTATATACTATTTTATTATTGCATTAGTCTTAGTTGCCGGGTGCAAGAAAATGGATGATACATATAAAGAATATGTGATTCCGGGTGGAGTGACTTATGTGGAGCGTGCTAAAAATGTAAAAACATACACAGGGCTTACCCGTGTAAAATTTGTATGGTCGGCCCCTGTTGATCCCAACGTTACTAAAGCACGTATCTACTGGAATAATTACGCAGATTCTGTTGAGTTGAAGATACCTGCCGGCATTGAGTCGGTCTCTCACGTTTTAAGTATACCGGAGGGCAGTTATTCTTTTATCATAAGAACCTTTGATGAAGAGGGTAACAGATCGGTTCCGGTAGAAGTGCAGGGGAGGTCGGTAGGACAGACTTTTTTGTCGAATATGTTTAACCGTCCGCTAATCAACAGTTTTATTGATGATGCAAACGGCATCCTCAAGTTTACCTGGGGCGGTGCCGATACCTATAATGGTAGCATAGGCGTCCAGCTGAACTATACCAGCAAGCAAGGCAACGAGAAAAAGCTATTTGTTAATCCTGATGCTGCTGAAACCGCTGTTGAGGATTACAAAGAAGGGACCGGTATATCATATACAACATTATATCTTGCTGATACTACTTCTATTGATACGTTGAAAACTGCACAGGTACTTATTGAACCCGGTAATGTAGTGTACAGGCTTGATAGAACAAAATTTGCGCCTTTAAAACTTACCGGTGATGCAAATGAAGCCTGGGGATGGGCCATGCGTAACATGTGGGATGGCAAAACGAATGCGGAGCCCGGATTTCATACAGCCGATGCACTCATGCCTCAACATATTACTTTCGATCTGGGAGTAACCAACCGCTCTTTATATTCTTTTAGAACATGGCAACGGCAGGGGCAACAGTACCTGGGAGGTAATATGAAAAGGTTTTCTTTATGGGGATCTAATACCCTTGCACCCGAATGGAGCAATTGGACCAAACTCGGAGACTTTACCTCCGGCACACATAATTTCACCCAGGGTGAATTATTTATGATTCCCAAAGGAGCCAGGGCATTCAGATACATCAGGATACAGGTACAAGAAGCCTGGGACGGGAGAACAGTTGGAGCGTTTCATGTCATGGAAATTGAATTGATGGCCAATTTAGGTACGCCCTGACAGGAGCAAATGTGATCGCTTGAGTAGGTGCTAAGGCTGAATGCCATGGTATAGTTGCCTATAATGATGGGCAAATTGGTCATCTCAGCCTCACGGGCCGATTGAACTGGTTGCCCGGTAAAATGATTTACTAAACTTTCCCTTTTCAATAGCAAATGAACATTAAAAATTTAGCCTGTTTTGCATTAGCCTGTAGTTCTCTTTTTGCTGCAAATGCGCAGGCAAAGCAGACAGGAGCCGAAGCGTTTTCTATAGGCATATTTTACGGACCTATGCAGGATATGGCCAATGAAGAGCAGTTTCGCTGGATAAAGGAAGCCAACGTTGAATTTGTCCAGTTTATAGGGGAGCCTGTTTTTGATTTTAACAAAGACGTAGCCACAGCAGAACGGAGAAATCTGGAGATCCTTGATCTGGCAGCAAAAAACGGGATCCGCTATTTTGTAAGAGATCCGAGGGTCAGGGGCAGCGAGCAGGATATTGAAGCAATGGTGAAAGCCTACAAGAATCATCCGGGAACTGCCGGGTATTTTATTGTAGATGAACCGGGAAAGGACGATCTTGAATGGCCGGCAAAAGCTTATAAAACCATCCTGAAGTATGATGCGGCCCGCATTCCTTCGGTCAACTTGTTTCCAAGTCCTGTATACCCTGATTATGAAGAAAACTATGTGGAAGCCTGGATCAAAAAAGTAGGAAAAGAAAACCTTAAACTGTTGTCTTTTGATCACTATCCTTTATTGGCAAACGGCGCTTTTGGAGGCGCGTATTTTAAAAACCTGGATATTATAAGGAAAGCAGGTTTAAGGCATGGTATCAGCACTTCTATGTATCCGCAATCAATGGGTATTGTCAATGCATATCGCCGCCCCGACAGCAGCGAGCTGCGCTACAGTGCTTATACGGCATTGGCTTATGGAATAAAAAACCTGGTATGGTTTACCTATAATACACCGGTACGGCAGCCAGTTGAACGCTTTATGAATGCTATTATAGACAGCATGGGAAATAAAACCGATCTGTATATACCTTTCCAAAATTTAAATGCGTCATTGAAACAGGTGGGCAAAACCATCGGCAAGCTGGACGCCGTTGAAGTGTATCATTCTGATAAGTCAGATGGGACAGAAGGACTAACGATTCCACAATCTTTTTTCTGGAAACCAGTAGATATAAATAAGCGTTTCATCATTACACATTTCAGAAATCCTGGCACCAAACAATCGTTTGTGATGGTAGTGAACAAATCTCTGAAAACATCAGAATCTATCTCATTCGAGATCAGTAAAGGGGTTAAAAAATTACACTATGTATCTGCACGCAATGGAAAGCAGCAGAAAGTGGCCTATAAGCCCGGTAAAGTTTTCACCACCGATCTTTTACCGGGAGAGGGTAAATTATATGCTATCGAAGGAAACCTGAACTGATAGGAGCGCAAACGCTCAGCACCAACAGAATAATCATCTGTTAAAAGACCAGCGAAATGTTATTAAGCAGCAAACAAATCAGCATTGTCAGTTTCCTGATACTCCTCTTATGGAGTCAGACCACTACCGCGCAAAACAGCAATATTATTGCCTCAAAAGATCTTGTTTTTTTAAAGGGCATTACACAGGCTGTATTGGGTAGTTCGCGTATTCAGCCTGGTCAGTCAATGCCTGCACCCTTCGGACGTAACAATACCGGAGGTGTATTGATCAGGCCGGGAGGTAGAGAGACTTATCCCGCGTTTTGGGTTAGGGACTATGCCATGAGCCTTGAAACCGGCATGGTATCGGTGGCCGAGCAGCAACACATGCTAAAACTCACAGCCGCCACTCAATGTGATCAAACCTGGATCACAAGAGGAGGAAGTATGGTGCCTTACGGTGCTATAGCAGATCACATACTGGTAAATAACAGCATGCCGGTTTATTTCGCAGGCACTTATGATCTCGAAGAGCAGGGGACTTTTGCTTTTGGGATGTTCCCTCCTTACTGCGACCAGTTTTACTTTATTAAAATGGCGCATCACTATGTAAAGACTACCGCTGATCTAAAAATACTCGATGTTGAAATCAACGGGATTTCTCTTATCAGCCGGCTGGAAACCGCATTTCATGTGCCGCCCTCCAACCTGGAAACCCATATTATATACAATATTGAACACTACAGAGCAGTAGACTTTGGCTTTCGTGATGCTATACATATTACCGGTGATTTATTGTATCCATCCCTGCTGAAATACGAGGCCGCTTTGGAACTCTCCGGGCTATTTCAGAAAAAAGGAAATAAGAACAAGGCATCAAAATATAAAAACATAGCTGCAGCCATAAAACTGGCGATTCCCGGCAAGTTTGCTGATGAAGATGGTATGCTACGTGCTTCAACAGGGAAGAGCGCGCAAAGGGATGTGTGGGCTACAGCATTGGCTATATACATGAATGTGTTGCCAGCGCCAGTTGGAGAAAAGGCTTCAAAGTCATTGGCGAATGCCTACAAAGCCGGTAATTTGGCTTATAAGGGCGCTGTCAGGCATGTTATTAAAACAGATGATTTTAGCACTGCTACATCCTGGGAGGGTGCTATACCTGAAACAACTATTAACAGTTATCAGAACGGGGCTTACTGGTTTACAGCTACTGGCTGGGTAGCGTATGCGATTTCAAAAACCGATAGAGAAAGTGCCCGCAAACTTACAGAGGAGTATATTGAAGAATTGCGGCATACAGATTACCGGAAGGGTAAAGACTTTACTGGTCCGCTGGAATGCTTTTATCCGCCTTCCTATACCCGGGGACCAGTTTACCTTACTTCTGTATCCTGCCCTTACATAGTTCTAAATAAAATGATGATAAATGATCAGAAGAAATAAATGTAGTAATCCTTTTGTAGATAAGAGCGCATGGATGAAAGATATATTTGGCAAAGGCATTGGCATGTTCTTCATGTTGTCTTTAGTATTTATGGGCCTGACAACGAAGGCGCAAACATTGTTTCCTGCTAACTTACGTTGTGAACTCATCGAAAATCCTTTAGGTATTGATATTAATAATCCTTCGTTAAGTTGGGGTTTTACTGCGCAGGGACATAACAGGAAGCAAACCCAATATGAAATAGTAGTAAGCAGGGATAGCGTTCATAGTTCAGCCGGTAAAATGTGGGGCTCGGGTAAATCTTCATCATCCAATAACCTGTCGATTGTATACGCTGGTAAGCCGCTGGCCTCTTTCACCCGATATTACTGGAGGGTACGTGTGTATGACCAGGATGGAAAACCTTCTTCCTGGAGTAAAAATGCCTGGTTTGAAACGGCTATGCTATCCGCCGGTAACTGGAAAGGCAGTTGGATTGCAGATGGTCGAAAAGCTCCGGAAAAAGACGCAGATTTTTATATCGACCGGCCTGCTCCCGTCTTCAGAAAGACATTTGCAATAGGAAAGAAGGTTCGTGCAGCCCGCCTTTATATTACCGGCCTGGGGTATTATGAAGCATCTATTAACGGTGAAAAAATAGGAACGGAAATGCTGGCGCCAGGATGGTCGAGTTTTAATAAAACCGTTTTATACAGGTCGATGGATATTACCCCCATGTTGAAAGAAGGTGTGAATGCTGCCGGGGTTATGCTGGGTAATGGCTGGTACAACCCGCTTCCATTGCGCATGTGGGGAGTACATAATTTAAGAGAACGCCTGGCTATCGGAGAACCTTGCTTCAGGGCAATGATCAGGATAACTTATACAGATGGTTCAGCCAGCGAAATAATTACTGATGAAAGCTGGCAAACGGTTGGAGGTCCTGTATTGAGAAATAATGTTTTTTTAGGAGAACATTATGATGCCAGAAGACAAATAGAGAACTGGCGGGGAAGTGAAGGTGTTTGGAACGCTGCAAAATTAGCGGTTAAAGTGAACGGCCCGTTAGGTAAATTGAAAGCCCAGTTGCAGCCAGGTGTTGAGGTTACCAGGATTGTTAATCCTGTAAAAATTACCGAAATAAAGCCTGGCATCTACCTGGCAGATATGGGACAAAACTTTGCAGGAGTAGCCCGGATAAAGCTCAAAGCGGAGGCAGGCACCAGGGTGGTGCTGAGGTATGGTGAAGAAGTGTATAAAGATGGAAGTCTGAATGGTATGACATCTGTAGCAGGTCAGGTCAAGAACGGAAATGGCGGGCCGGGAGCGCCGCAAGTCGCCTGGCAGGAAGACAGCTATATTGCCTCCGGTAAGGGTACCGAGGTCTGGAATCCCCGGTTCACCTTTCATGGGTTCAGATATGTTGAAATAAAGGGATGGCCGGGTGTTCCGCAGCTTTCTGATATCGAAGGGCTAAGGATGAGTGCCGCTGTAACAGAAACGGGGAGTTTCGAGTGTTCCAATCCGATGTTGAATCAGCTGGCAAAAAATATAAGGTGGACGTTTTTGAGTAACCTGTTCAGCGTTCAGTCCGATTGCCCTGCGCGGGAAAAATTCGGCTATGGCGGTGACATGTTTTGCACCACAGAAGCTTTCTGCTACAATTTCGACATGGCAAACTTCTACAAAAAAATAATCCAGGATCACGAAGATGATCAGCGTCCTTTAGGGGGTATTCCTGAAACGGCGCCTTATATGGGCATCTCAGATGCGGGTCCTGGTGATCAATCCGGTCCACTTGGTTTTCAAATCGGGTTTGGCTATGCTATAAAGCAGGTGCATGATTTTTATGGTGATAAGCGGGTAATAGAAAAACACTATCCTGCCCTTAAAAAACAAATTCAGTTCTTGATAGACAGCGCTAAGAATAATCTTTATGCTGTTGATCTTAGTGATCACGAATCACTGGACGAAAAGCCGGTAGCTTTTACCGCCTCCTGCTTTTATTTGTACCATATAAAATTGATGAACGAATTCGCCTTGATTCTGGGCAGAAAAGAAGATGCTGCGAAGTATAGCAATTTGTCAGGGAACATAGAAGCTGCAATCGTTAAGGAATTTTATAACCCGGCCAGTGGTGTATTTGCAAACGGCACGCAATCTGCCCAGTTTTTTGGATTGTGGAATAACCTGCTTAACAATTCTGCCAGGGAAAAAGCATTGGAGGCAATGAAACGGGCTGTTGCTCAAAAAGATCATCATCTTTCAACCGGTATTTTTGGAACGAAAATGTTGTTTGATGTACTCCGTAGTAATAATCTACACGATCTTGCTTACCAGATAGCCAACCAGAGAACGTATCCGGGTTGGGGGCACATGATTGAAAACGGCGCTACAACGCTCTGGGAAACCTGGAAATATTCGGATAATACCTATTCTCATAACCACCCGATGTTTGGTTCCATTAACGAATGGTTTTACCGCTCCCTTTTGGGGATCAATGCTGCGGCACCCGGGTTTAAAAAGATAATCATAAAGCCTCAGCCTGCAGGGGATCTTACTTATGCCCGTGGTAGTTATCGTTCGGTTGCCGGTGAGATCAAAAGTTCCTGGACGTTGGAAGGAGGTATTTATAGTTTAAACGTTTCTATCCCTCCCAATACAACTGCTGATGTATGGATACGGTCAGCTGGCAATGCCGTAGTTACAGAATCGGGAAAAGATATAAGGACGATCAAAAATATTGAAACGCTGTCAAATGCGGATGGATATACCATTGTGCGGGTAGGGTCGGGAGACTATCAGTTCAAGGCTCGTCAATAATAACAGCGCGTCTCTTTTTTAAGTTGATAAATCCCGGATTATTGAAAAGTTGTATTTAATATGAGGAAGTTTATTTTGATAAATGCAGTACTGCTATTAGTTGCTGCCACCGGCTTTTCGCAAACCGTTACAGACATACAATGTACTGTTCAACCGGTATATGGTTATCGAAAAGACGGGAAGCCCGGCAGAGAATTACTAATTGCATTCGGAACAGCCAGATTAAAAAAGAATGCTACTGTTCGGGTGAGCGGACGGAACATTAAAGAAACTTTCTTGCTCACTGCCTCAGCTGCAGGCGATAGCGTAAAGACTATTCTTTTGCCCAACGGGGTAGGAGTTGATTCGGCAGCAAATATATCGGTGACATTACAATATGATGGCGTTGTTATAGAAAAGAAGGTACAGGTTCCGCGTATGCGATATTGGACGGTCTTTATCTATCCGCACTCTCATGTAGATATCGGATATACCAACACGCAAAAAAATGTTGAAATATTGCATAGCAAAAACGTTGTTGAAGGAATTAAACTGGCAAAACTAACAAAGGATTTTCCTGGCGGTGCGAAATACAAATGGAATCCCGAAGTGAGCTGGCCGGTGGAACGGTTATGGAATGCCCAACCTCATCAGAGACTGAATATTATCAATGCAATAAAGAATGACCAGCTTTATTTGGATGCGGCTTATTTACACGCAAATACAAGTATCGCCACCGACGAAGAGCTGTTTCATAACTTTAGGTTTAGTCGTTACCTGCAGCAACAGACGGGAAAGAAGTCTGATGTTTTTATGCAGGTGGATATTCCGGGTATCACCTGGGGATTGGTACCCGTAATGGCACAGGAAGGCATTAAATATGTGGTATCCTGGATCAATGGAGGCGATAGGGTTGGAAATGCCCATCGGTTTGGCATTGATGGTTTCCCTTTTTGGTGGATTGGTCCTGACGGCAAATCAAAAGTTTTGTTTTTTCAACCGGGAGGTTATACTAACCGGCATAGTGTAGATAAGGGAGGAAAAACCGGCCGTCCCTGGTTTGGTCAGCGTGATGCATCTAAAGTGCCAGATGTAATCAAAACAGGCTATGCTAACGTAGACTTTACTGCCGAGCTTATAAATTTAGAGCAGGAACGATATCCCTATGATTTTCTCGCCAGGTCCTGGACGCTTTGGGATAATACACCACTGGACGCTGATCTGCCTTATGCGGTAAAAGACTGGAATGCAAAGCACGCGTATCCTAAAATAGTGATTACAGGGGCGCATGAAATGATGCAGCACATCGAAAAGAAATATGGAGATCAGCTGCCTGAAGTTAAAGGAGACTATACAGAATATTGGACCGATGGCCTGGGCACCGCAGCTCAACTCACTGCTATGAACCGCAACTCAAAGGAGTTGTTAACACAGGCAGAGAAGCTCTGGACTATGGCCAATAATCACAGGTTAATACCCCGCAACGAGCTGGATGAAGCCTGGAGATATATTGCCCTGGGATCTGAGCATACCTGGAGTTTCGAGAATCCTTCCGAACCTTATTTTCAGGATGCTATCTTCAAGGTAAAATCAGGATATTTTCATACGGCAGCAGAGAAATCCCGTGAAGCTTATGATGCGTCTCTGGCACCACTAACAGATAAGTCGAATGGCGGATTAGGACCTTTGGAGGGGCCGGCTGCCGGTGGTATCGCAGTAATTAATACCAACTCCTGGGGGCATGGTGGTTTGGTAACATTAACTAAGGCCGAAAGTCTTTTAGGTGACAGGGTAACAGATGAAAAAGGAGTAGCTGTTCCGGCTCAACGTTTGTCAACCGGCGAACTGGTGTTTTGGGCAAGTGAGGTGCCGGCATTGGGATCACGCCATTACAGGGTTACAAAAGGAAAGTCTGAAATGCAGAAAGGATGTTCTATTGAAAACTACACCCTGCAAAATGGAAGGCTGAAGGTAGTAGTTGATAGTCGCAGCGGAAATATTGTGCAATTAGTGGATCTGGAAACATCTTATAACTATGTTGATGAGAAAATGAATGGTGGCTTAAATGCCTTTCGCTGGCTACCAGGCAATGTTGATGCACCTGTAGCTGATAGTTTAGTGCAAATTAAAGTAGTAGAGAATGGCCCTCTTGTAGTGGAGCTGCAGATCTTGTCTAATGGTAAAGGTGTGCGATCGGTTAGCAGGAATGTTCGTCTTATTTATGATCAGCCCTGGCTGGAACTTACCAATAAGGTAGATAAATTGCCGCTGCTTGAAAAAGATGGAATTCATTTTGGGTTTGGCTTTAATATTACCGGGGGAAGGACAAGGGTTGATATACCCTGGGGGGTGATGGAAGTGGAAAAAGATCAATGGCCACAGGCAAACCGGAATTGGTTTACCTTACAACGTTGGCTGGATATTTCAAACGATCAAAAAGGAGTTACCTGGTGCTCGCTGGACGCGCCATTGTTTCAGTATGGCAAAATGTCGGCCAATAATGCACGTGGCTGGGGAAACGGCGGACATTGGATCGAAAAGACAGAACCTTCCTCTGCTATCTACTCATGGGTAATGAACAATCACTGGCACACTAATTTCCCGCTGACGCAGGATGGCATAACCAGCTTCCGCTACCGGGTTAAACCACATGGCGTTTTCGATGCTTCAGTAGCCAACCGTTTTGGAATGGAACAATCGCAACCCCTGGTTCATGTCACTGCCAATGTCGATCCGAAGATTATTCCATTTGTGCAGCTCGATAATAATAAGGTAGCCATTTCTATATTGAAGGCCGCGGGAGAGGATAAGGCTTTCATTATACGGCTTCGGTCTTTGTCTTCAAAGGAAGAAAATGTCAAGCTGAGCTTCCCCAATCAGCCGAAGTCCGTTCATTTGTGTGATGTGGAAGAAAAGCCATCTGTCCCTGTAACAGGAGCTATTAAAATGCGGCCCTGGGGCATGACCACGATTCGCGTAGAATTGTAAATTTGAAAGATGGTAGAATCGTTGGTTATAATAATTCGTGTTTTCTTTTTTAAAAAGAAAAGCATATTTTTCCTGCTATCGTTTCTGATAGTAAATATAGGTCATAGTCAGCTCTTATTGAAAGAAATGCCCTTATTCGAGGGACGTCCGCCGGGTACCAGGATGATAAGAGAGGAGGAGAAAAGATATGACTCAACCGTGGATAGCCTCGTTAGCCGGGTTACGGTACCAACGCTTTCGGTTTTTATGCCCGGTCAAATTGCTAAAGGGGCTCCGGCAGTTATTATTGTTCCCGGAGGCGGATATCATACCTTATTGATTGAGCGGGAGGGAAGGAAAATAGCCAGGGCGCTCAACGAAAAAGGCATAATCGCTTTTGTGCTTAAGTATAGGTTGCCTTCTTCGGGTGATTTTGAAAAAAGAGAGATAGTGCCACTCACGGATCTTCAGCAGGCCATTTACCTGGTGAGAAAGAATGCAGCTAAATGGAATGTCAATCCGGAAGCTATTGGTGTAATGGGCTTTTCAGCAGGCGGGCACCTGGCTTTGATGGGCGGCACACATTATGATACTAGTTTTATCACTTCTCCACCTGGCGCTCTTATCAAACCTGATTTTATTGTACTGGTGAATCTGGTTGTCAGCTTTTCAGACAGTACAGGGCATAGAGGATCCCGCGATAACCTTTTGGGAAAAAATTACACGAAGCAAACTGTCGATTTCTTTTCCGGGGAGAAAAATGTGCGCAAAAATATGCCGCCGGTTTTTCTAACGCATGCGTTAAATGATAAAGTGGTGAAGGTGGAGAATACACTCAACCTTTTTAATGCATTAAGAAATGAGGGTGTGGTAGCGGAAATGCATATCTATGCTAAAGGCGATCATGGATTTTTGAATAATACTCCTCCTCGCGAAGAGTGGTTGGGTAGTTGTTTTTATTGGATGAAGAGTATGGGGTGGTTAAAGTAAACAGGATGTATTTCTATTGGTCTTTTAATCCAGCTGGAAATTAGTCTCCGATTATCCTAAATGTCAGCGCTTTACCGGTGCATGGAAAATAGCAGTGTATTGGCTGGTTTGTTTTTATTATATACTTTATGAATAACCGCATTTCCTTCATTGCTCCTGAACATGCGGCGGCGCTTGCCTGCTTTATCGGTTGCCTTGACGCTGGTATGATCCAAATCCCGCCAGCCTACTACTACGTCGCTGATTTGGCTGTTGCCATGAATGGCATAATGAATGCGAACGGAATTTTCTTTCCATTCTATCTCAACATTGAGCAGGCTTTCATCGGGTAGCTTCAGGTTTCTGAGGGCTATTTTTTCATTTTTTAAGGATGCGCATAAGTTAGGTATAATTTGTATCTCGCCTGTAAACCGGTTATAGTTGATTCCAAAAATATCCTCAACCAGCAGTTGAATATATTGAGCGGCAGACCAGGCGTATCGCTTTACCCCGTGACCGCTGCCATCAGATGGTTTCAGGAACTCGTAATAGTTTTTGTTAAATGACCGCACCGTTTTAAGTGCCAGGTAAGCTGCAAGATCGTACCGGCCAACATCTTCCAGTCCCTGAACGGTAACATAGTTTCTTAAGCTCCAGATGCTACCCGACCATGCCGGCGCTCCATTGTAAGCGCCTGTTGTTTCATTGTAAATGGACGCCGTTTTGGCAACGCTGGTTAAAGGTCTTGTATGCCAGTTGAAATATTGATCATTGGTAAGCTGTTGCACCATACGAACAGCCCGGTCGTAGGGCGCTATATTAGAAACAAGCGGGTCAAAAGCCGATACGATGAATGTGCTGTCGGGGCTTTTATGGATCACATCAAATGAAGTATACCCGCTTAGTTTTTCATTCCACATATACCTGTTAATGGCTCCAACCAATTGTAGCCGGCTGTTCAAAAAGCGTTTTTTATCATTTTGCAAACCTAAGCGGGAAGCAAGTTCTGCCATGTATTGGCATGCCGTCGCTAATTCTACGTTAAGGTCAACCTGAGCAGTGGTCTTCAATCGGTTTTCGATAGGTGGAAAGGATTCTTCAAATATGCCGGTTATGAGGCCGGTAGCCGCATCCCTGCGCGCATCTGAAAACCACCAGCTCCAATACCTGTAAAGCATCGGGTACACAGTTTTTAGCAAGGTGTTATCGCCTGAATGTTTTAACACGGCGTAAGCCGCCTGAAATAATTTGGGCAATGAGCTGCAGGTTGGGTAATCCGGTACCTTATCATGACCATAAAGTGGTATTCTTCCGTCCGGTTTTTGTACCGCTATAAAACCCCTTAACATGTTCTCAGAAAAACCCTGATTGATCCATTTGGTGGCATGCAGGCTTATAGATGCATCCAGCTGCCACCAGCAACCACCGTAATGCCCACCCGGCGCAATAAAAGGGTAAGGAAAACCATAGCCGGGAGCCTTAACCACGCATTCGTTCAATACATTAAAAGCATCATTAAAATCTTCCTGTGCAATCCCGGGGAATTCAATAACAGGTATGTTCCTGTTCATGAATAGACTGTCTTCTGAAGCGGTGGCAGAACCTCCCGTTAACAGCAGGGTAATAAGCAGGGAAAGTACGGGCATCTGAATTTATTTTGTGGGTGAACATTGGCTACCTACGTGCAAGGGAGTCGGCTGGTTAAAGAGGGAAGTAGCGATCGAGACCAAGGGTTATAAAGAAGGCCTTAAGGTCAATTGAAACGGAACTTTTTGCCTTTGCAGAGACCCGGATAAAATTGTTTTGGCAGTCATCACACCCATTTCATAAAAGTCTGATGATATAGTGGTAATGCCATTTAGAATAACTCTTTTCGCGGGCGTTTCGTTATAAGAAATAATGCCTACCTGTTCTCCTATTTTAAGGGATGTAGGTTTTATCTTTTCAATTAAGGTTACCAGGTCATCTTCAAGCATATTAATGAACACATCGCCTTCTTTCACAGGCTCATTCTCTATACTACCGATAATTTTGTAATTATAGGCGTTGTCCTGGCAAAAATGCCTGAAGCCCTTCCTGATCTCTTTAGGAAAATAGCTGTTTTCCGGGAAGATGAGCTTAATAGTGTGGTACCGCGCCAGGCTTCCCAGGGCTTCGGTTAATGCGTCGTAAATATCATTCTCATAATCAATATAAATTGAACTGTACTGGCCTTTCACCTCGGGTACCGATTTGTCCAGTAACACCAGCTTGTCTTTGGGTATGGTGTCAATTACTTCGTATGCTCTTTCGCCACCGTCAATAAAATGAGGTATGATCACATAGTGGGTGTAATGGTCTTTATTGCCCGATAGCAATCTTTTGAAAAGATGGAAGTCATTGTTGTAAATATAAAAGTCAATGCTGGCAACGTCTCCCAGTTCGTTGATCAATGCATCATATACTGTTTTCTTGGGTGCACTTAATTTGTTGAATAGTAAAAACACGCGTAACTGCCTTTTGAATTCGGTATGCTCAATAAAATAACCTCTTCTGGGAACTGCTTTTATCACGCCTAGCTCTCTTAGTTGTTTATAGCCCCTTTCAACCGTATCTCTTGCAATATCCAGCATAATACTGGCTTCGTTTATAGAGGGCATGCTGTCTCCGGCCTGTATATTTCCTTTCTCAATTTCTTTCAGGATAGAGTTGACTATCTGGAAATATTTGGGTGTGCTGGAGTAGGGGTCGATCTGTATCAGATCCAGTATTCGTTGCTTTTTCATCGTATACAACTCATCGTTTTTGAGAGTCCAATTTAAGACTTAAGCATGAATTTGATCGGCAAAAAAAAGATTTATTTTTTTTATTCTTTTGTCGGGTCAACACAGGATAGAAATGAATACCAGGTTATTTAAGTTTGTTATCAATAAAGTTAATTGATTCAATTATGACGAGCTTGCTGAATACAAAAACTATGCACCCCAGAGACCAGATCACTCTGGTTATGAAAAGGATCTATGACAGAGTTTTAACCACCACTTCGGGAGGTAACCTTTCAATAAGAGATGAGGAGGATAATGTTTGGATTACACCAGCTGGTGTGGATAAGGGATTGCTCAAGCCCTCTGATATTGTATGTGTAAAAAAAGATGGAACTATTATCGGTGAGCATAACCCTTCTTCAGAATATCCTTTTCACCTGGCTATTTACAACAGGCGGCCTGATATAAAAGCGGTGGTCCATGCGCATCCTCCGGGCATCGTTGCATTCAGTATCGCAAGGCAGGTTCCGGATACAAAAGTACTGCCGCAGGTGCGTGCTTTTTGTGGAGAAATAGGATATGCCCCTTATGCCATGCCTGGTACCGAAGCTCTGGGTGATAGTATCGCCAATCAATTTAGGGAGGGCGTACATATTGTTATCATGGAAAATCACGGCACTGTAATAGGCGGACGTGATATTTCAGATGCCTATCAGAAATTTGAATTGCTCGAGATAACTGCAAAATCCATCCTATATGGCAACAAATTAGGCAATGTTAATATTTTGGAGGATGAACAGATAGAGGGGCAATTGAAAGAATACTCCAGGGCGCTACCAGAGATAGAAGAGCAGAACCCGGATTTTTCATCTATAAACAGGGAGAAGCGTACTGAAATACTTAAAATAGTAAACAGGGCCTGTAAGCAAGGGTTAATGTTAGGCGCTTATGGCTCTATCTCTACCAGGATAAGTGAGCAGGAGTTTCTGATAACACCTGATGCGATTTCCAAATGGGATCTAACATTGAAAGATATCGTACAGGTAAGCCATGGTAAAAGAGAAAATGGGAAGGAACCCGATTGTTCTGCTTTATTGCATCAATCTATTTATGCGCAACATCCGGAAATTAATGCCATCATAATCACTCAACCTACTTATCTTACCTCCTTTGCTATAACCGGGGCCAGGTTTAATGTAAGAACGATACCTGAAACCTGGATATACCTGCAGGATGTGCAAATGGGTGAGTTTGGATGTCAGTTCACGAAGGAGAACGGGTTGGCATGTATGATATCGAAAGACTCTCCGGTGCTCATTTTAAAAAATGAATGTACAGTAGTAACGGGTACTAAATTATTGCAGGCTTTTGATTACCTGGAAGTAGCCGAGTTCAGTGCCAAGTCATTGATACTGTCTGCGTCTTTGGGAGAAATGATTCCCATAAGCGATAATGAAATAGAAGAATTGGGTAAGGTAATGAGCCGCTGGAAGAACTATGAATGGAAAATGTAAGCATTAAACAAATTAATAAAAATTGTAGCCATGAGTAATAAGTACGCAATTATTTTAGGCAATCTTGGAAACACCAGGGACCGCTTTTGCCAGGGATATAAAAATAATCCTAGCTCAGAGGAAATGCTGAAAATGGCACTCGAAAAAATGCCACATATCCAGGGCATTGAATTGGTAGGCACCTGGGACATTCGCCCGGACAATGTAGGTGATATGAGGAAAAGATTAGATGATGCCGGCGTAGCCTGTGCCAGTATTATCCCCGATACTTTTGGAGATCCGGTTTATGGAAAAGGAAGTATCACCAGCATTGATGCGAAAGTGAGGCAACGGGCGCTCAACTATTTGCGGCAGATGAGCGAAGTGGCTTTGGCTATGAATTGCGATATAGTTAATCTTTGGCTGGGACAGGATGGATATGATTATTTGCTGGCAACGGATTATAACCAGGAGCGGGATTGGTTGACTGAATGTACCAGGACCGTTGCAACCGAGTTTCCTACACTCCGTTTCGCTTTGGAATATAAACCCAAAGAACCCCGTAATTTTTCTTATCATGCAAGAATGGCCGATACTATTTTGGCAGCAAAGGAAACCGGATGTTCTAATGTGGGGGTAACCATTGATACAGGGCATAGTTTTTATGCCGGAGAAAACGTAGCTGAAGCTGTGGTGCTTGCCAAGCGTGCCGGCGATCTCTTATACCACATGCACTTTAACGATAACCATGGTACATGGGATGATGATATGATCGTTAGTAGTGTGCATTTTACTACCTATGTGGAGTTACTGTTCTGGTTGAGGAAAACCGGCTACCAGGGCTGGATCTCTATGGATCAATACCCATACAGAGAGGATGCTATAGATGCCATATCTGAAAGCATTTTATGGGTAAAGAAATATGAACAGATCGTAGATACTTATTACGACGAAATAGAAACGATTATTAAAGAAAATGACGCGGTAAAAACGTCGCGATTTCTTCGCAAGCTGTTTGCATAGCAGCCAGTCCGGTTAAAAATATTATTTTATGAACGATTGCATCTTCCGAAACCGGATATGGTTTCTTGTTATGTTATTCCTTTTGCCATTTACTTTAAAGGTCTCGGCGAAAAATTCATATAAAGTCAATGAAATAAGTCTTACAGCTTTAAAAGTTGATAATGCTGCCAGTTTTATAGGTGTGGATTCGCGCACGCCACAATTTAGCTGGGAACTTAAAGCTTCCGGGCGTAATGTTAGGCAAACGGGCTATCAGTTACTGGTAGCTGATGCACCTGAGAAGCTCACCGCTGATGAGGGTAATATCTGGAATAGCGGGCGGGTGGAGTCTTCAGCGTCAGCAGGAGTACTGTATCGTGGCAAAGAGCTGGAAAGTCGTAAAAGATACTACTGGAAATTAATCTGGTGGGGTTCCGGTGCGGCAAAGGTCGAAAGCGCTGTCGAATATTTTGAAACAGGCCTGCTGCATCAGTCTGACTGGAGTGGCGATTGGGTAGGGTTCCCTTCTGGCTGGATAGGAAGGGTGCATTATTTCAGGAGAGTTTTTTCTTTTCAGAAAGACGTAGCAAGAGCGAGGGCCTACGTGGCCGGTATTGGCTATAGCGAATTGGAGATCAATGGTAAAAAGGTAAATGATCATGTACTGGACCCGGCTACCAGCGATTTTGCTAAAACCATCTATTACAGTACTTATGATATTAAGGATCATTTAAAGAAAGATAATGTAATGGTTATTGCGGTAGCTCCCGGGTGGTATGGGATGCCCAAGCTACGCATGCAAATGGAGTTCTATTTTACGGATGGTACAATGGAAGTGATCAACTCATCCTCCATAAGAAATGTAACGCTGGGCCCGGTGCAATCTTCCGGAGTTTTAGACGGAGAAGTATACGATGCCCGGCAGGAGAAGCCCGAATGGAATTTGCCGTCTGATACCATTATTAAAGGCCTGCCCAATCAACACTGGGGCGTGGCTCCTGTATTAGAGGCCCCCGGTGGTAAGATGGCATCTCAGCAACTGGAACCTATCAGGGTGGTAGAGTCGTTTAAGCCTGTTTCCATTAAAGAAGTAAAGCCAGGCTTATTTGTGATGGATGCAGGCCAGAACATGGCAGGATGGGTGGCTTTGAAAGTGAAAGGGGACAGAGGCAAGAAAATTACCTTGAAATTTGCTGAAACATTGTATCCCGATGGTACCATTAACCAGGAAAATTTGCGTACAGCCTGGGCTACGGATACTTATATTTTGAAAGGCGGTGCTACAGAGCAATGGGAACCCCGGTTTACCTATCATGGATTTCGCTATATGCAAATAGAAGGCTGGCCGGGCACACCTTCTGTAGATGATCTAACGGTGAGAAGAGTTCGCTCAGATGTGGAAGAAGCGGGTAAGTTTAATAGCAGCAACGACCTGTTGAACAGGATTTACCAGATGGTAAAAAGGACGGAAGCGGCCAACTTACATAGCATACCAACCGACTGCCCACAACGCGACGAAAGAATGGGATGGCTGAATGATCTGACCGTAAGGATAGAACAGGCCATGTATAATTTCAACCTGCACCGTTTTTACGCAAAATATATACAGGATATCTGCGATACGCAAACAGAAAATGGTGAGATTACTGACACAGCACCTTACAAAGTGGGAGGCAAACCTGCTGACCCGGTATCAGTGAGCTTCCTGTTGCTGGCTTTAAAGAGTTATGAGTATTATGGCAACACTGAGATAATCCGCAAACATTATAAACAAATGAAAGCATGGGTAGATTATCTAACTGCCCGTACCAATAAAAGCGGCATCCTGGAATATAGCTACTATGGAGATTGGTCGCCGCCAGCTGAGTTCGGGGCCAAAGGCCATAGCTATGGCGCACTTTCTGTAAACACTCCCGGTGACTTAATGTCTACAGGATACCTCTATTACAGCGCGCAGGTTATGGCGAAACTGGCAGAAGTAGCAGGCAACGTGGATGACCAGCATCAATATGAGCAGCTTGCCACACGTACCATGAATGCTTTTAATACAAAGTTTTGGGATGAAACAAAAGGGGGTTATGGTACGAACAATCAGTCCTGCAATTCTTTCGCTATCTTCTTAGGTGCTCCAACCAAAGAGCGGCTTCCCCGCGTGGTAGCTAATCTTGCCAGGGATGTGAAAGAAAGGGGGTACCACCTTACAACCGGCAACCTATGCACCAAGTACCTGTTAGAGGCACTTACAGAGCACGGAGAGCTGGAGACCGCATACAAAATTGCTACGCAAACAACCTATCCAAGCTGGGGGTTCATGTTGGCCAATGGTGCCACTACTTTGTGGGAGCGCTGGGAGTACGAAACAGGCGGTTCGATGAATTCTCATAATCACCCCATGATGGGTTCTGTGGGTTCCTGGTTATACAAATATATCGCGGGTATCCTTCCCGATATTGACGCACCTGGCTTTGGTAAATTGATATTACGTCCTTATATACCCAACGATTTACAACACGCACAGGCAACCTACCAGTCTGTCAAAGGACAGGTGAGTTCAGCCTGGAAAAAGAATAAGGGTGTCATTAATTACGAGGTAACAATACCGCCCAATACTGTTGCAACAATATATATACCTACAAAAGATGTAAAGTCTATAACAGAAGGTGGCCGCCAGGTAAGCAAAGTAGAAGGTATCCGTTTTTTAAAGATCGATGGGGCCTCGGCAGTTTATGAAGTAGGTTCGGGTAACTATTCATTCAGGTCAAAATGGTAGTGCACATGAAAAACTGGTGGTTATGCATTTTTTTATTGATAGCTAAAGCTTCTGTACAAGCCCAGGAAGCCAGGTCTTCGGGTCAACAATACAGCTCCAATCACGTAGTGGCTGTGGACCAGTTCGGCAGGAGTTTTGCGGCCATCGAAGGATACAAGCCAGACAAACAGGTAGGCATATTTTACTGGCCCTGGATTGGCCACCCTTATGCAACCGGCATATACGATGCAACGGTCATCAGTGCCATGCCCAACGGCCTTAAGCTGTTGTACGACTTTAAGCACCTCAACGATTCTATCAGTCCCACGGGGCAGGCGCATTTCTGGGGCCAGCCCCTGTGGGGATACTATAATTCTGCCGATGAGTGGGTCATTCGCCGGCAGATGGGTATGCTCGCTACGGCAGGTATCGACTTTATTGTTTTTGATCTCACCAACAGGGTTACCTACAAGTCCGTATACGAAAAAGTATTACGTATCATCGAAGAATTACAGTCCGACGGCTGGACTGTTCCCAAAGCTGTATTTTATACCCATTCCAAGTCCTTTGAAACCACATGGCAGCTATACAATGATCTGTATAAACCCAACCTTTATCCCAATGCCTGGTATAGGGTGGGCGGAAAGCCTATGATCATTGCTTATACCAATGAAGCAGATGATGTTGCCGAAGCTTTGTCCCGGAGCGACTCGAGTTACCGCCCCGTTGCTTATTCCCAGGCCATCAAAGATTTTTTCTATTTTAAAAAACCTCAATGGCCGGGGGATTCGGTTTACCAGGATGGATTTCCGTGGATTGAATGGAAATATCCGCAACCCCTGCATGGCAACACCATGAGTGTTTCCGTGGCCAGTCATCCTAAAGTGCCGATGTCTCGTTCCATAACATCGGGTTGGACCAACTGGGGACGTGGTTGGGATCCTGGTACTCAAAAGAATAGAAAGGAAGATATTCTTACCGGCGGCTTCTTTCAAAAACAGTGGGATCATGCACTTAAAGTCAGCCCGGACACGGTTTTTGTAGGAGGGTGGAATGAGTGGGTGGCCTACAAACAACCCTATGGCGATGAATATATGCTCTGCGATGCCGCTGATATTGAGTTCTCGAGGGACATAGAGCCCATGCGCGGTGGATATGGAGATGCCTTTTATATACAATTGATAAAGAATATCAGGGCATATAAGGGCGTAGCAAATAGTTATCCCGGATATACACCATTAACGATCAATATTTCTGATGGTGCGGCTCAATGGGCAGCGGTAAAGGCCATCTATAGAAATATAAATGTAAAAGGAGGTAGCAGGGATCATTATGGAGCCTCTAAAAAAGTAGCTTATTCAGCACCTGCTCCTGCTAATAATTTACAGGAAGTAAGAGTAGCGCATGATGCAAACAATTTTTACTTTATGATAAAGGCTGATAAGCCATTAATACAGGTGCTGGACAGCACCAGATTATTTCAGCTATTAATAGGAACAGATACACCAGCTGATAAGGGATGGAATGGCTATGAGTATGTGGCCGAACTGGATTTGAATACAGGAAAGGGACACCTAAGCACACTTGATAAAAATCGGAAGAAAATGGCTGTGGGCACTATAAGAGCAACTGTAAAGCACAATATGGTACAGCTGGCGATTCCCAGGAAGATGATAGCGACTAATAAAAATTTCAGACAATTTTACTTTAAGGTTGCCGATGGGGTGGCGGAGCCTTCGGATATAATGGAATACTATGTATCGGGAAGTGTAATGCCCCTGGGACGGTTAAGTTTTGTCTATAAAATAAACGCTAAATAGATGCTATGAAGAGAGTACTGTATGTTCTAAGCACATTGCTGGGTATTGCTTTTCTGACGATAGCAGTTTTCCCTATTCAAACACAAGCCAGGCAGGGAGCGGCATCAGGTGTAGCTGTCACGGAGAAGGGACCGGTAGTAAGCGCTATTTTGAAGACATGCCTTCGGGATGAACCAAAACGGAAAGAGGTGATACGGGTGCTGGCTATCGGTAATAGCTTTTCGGCCGATGCATTGGAAAATTATTTGTATGAACTGGCCCAGGCTTCTGGAAAGAGAATTGTGATAGGAAATGTAGCTATCGCCGGAGGATCACTGTCAAACCATATAACGAACCTCCAGAATAATTTAACGCCTTACATTTTTACCAAAATTGATTCCAGCGGGAAAAAGACAGTAACCTTCGATAATGCCATAACGCCTATTCTCAGGAGTGAGCACTGGGACTATATCAGCTTGCAGCAGGTGAGTCAGCATTCAGGCATGTACGAAACCTTTGTAGAACCGCTGCCTGCTTTGTGCAGATATATAAAAGAGAATGCAACAAACCCTAAGGTTAAACTGGTGCTGCATCAAACCTGGGCCTATTCTCAAAACTCTGGACACCCGGGTTTTGCAAACTATCAAAATAACCAGCAGGTAATGTATGCGTCAATAGTCAATACTTACAAAAGGGCACAAAAGCTGATAAAGGCTGAGCACATTGTACCCGCCGGCACAGCCATTCAAAATGCAAGAACAAGTTTTATAGGAGACCGGCTTACAAGAGATGGCTTTCATCTCGAAGAAAGCTATGCCCGTTATACCGTTGCCTGCACCTGGTATGAAAAAATATTTGGAGTGTCGGTGCTGGGCAATTCATTTAAGCCCGCTTCAATTTCAGATGAATACAAAGTCGTTGCGCAAAATGCGGCTCACTTTGCAGTAAAGTACCCCGACAAAGTTACCGTATTAAAAAAGTTTCAAAAACAGGGGAGCTGATCCTTGTAAGAACCTGTTTCAATAAAATAATAAAATGGATGTTTATATGAATAACAGAAATACATTTCAACTTATTCCTGTATGGCTATGCCTGGCTTGTATAGCCTTTTTCTGCGGGTGTGCTTCAGGTCCGGCAGCACTGCAGGTAAATATGCTTGCCGTAGAAGGGCGGGATAGTTTGTTGGGAACTGATATTGTAGCACCCCGGTTGAGCTGGAAAATTCAATCTCAAAAGCGCGATGTTAAGCAAACGGCCTACCAGGTGTTTGTGGCAAGTTCTAAGGAAGCGCTGGATAAAGGCAACAGTGATATATGGAATAGCGGAAAAGTGGAAGCAGACTCTTCACTGAATGTTACTTACAAAGGCAAACCGCTTCAATCCTATCAATCGCTTTACTGGAAGGTTAAGGTTTGGACCAGTCGGAATGAAGAAGCATTCAGTCAGCCATCACTCTGGACAGTGGGCTTATTACAACCCGCCGACTGGCAGGCGAAATGGATTGGCCTCAATAGCTATAATAAGAACGATCAGCCTGATAGTACTCTTACCCGGCTGGCAGCCCGTTACCTGAGAAAAGAGTTTAGCGCAGAGAAAAAAATCAGGAATGCCACTATTTATGTAAGTGGTATGGGCCTTTACGAACTCTTTCTAAATGGTAAAAAAGTGGGTAACGATGTTTTGGCACCCACAGTATCGGAGTACAACAAGAAAATATTTTATAATACTTATGATATTACCCAACAAGTGCGAGCGGGAGCCAATTGCCTGGGTGTTATTTTAGGAAATGGCCGCTTCTTTGCTGTGCGTAATTTTCATGGTAAGCCTAATCCACTTACCCAGATACCTCAGGCGCAGTATGGGCTGCCGCAGTTACTGCTGCAAACACGTATCCAATACGACGATGGTACCGAAGCCTGGGTGTATTCAGATGAAACCTGGAAAATTACCGATAATGGCCCCATCCTGGCTAATAATGAATTTGATGGCGAGGATTACGATGCCAATAAAGAGTTGGCGGGATGGAGCAGCGCCGGGTATAACGATCAGGCCTGGAAGCCTGTCGATCTGATGTCTCCCGGAGCTGATATCAGGATAGCATCGCAGCCCAATGAAAATATTCGTGTTAAACAAGTACTGCAACCCATTTCGATACACCAAACGCCACGCGGTACCTATATCCTCGATATGGGACAAAATATGGTGGGATGGCTGGCAATTAATGTTCATGGTGAGAAGGGTGATACGGTTCGCCTGCGTTTTGCCGAAACAATGAAAGGTAAGGATTCATTGTATGTTGATAACCTACGAGATGCAAAAGCTACTGATACTTATATTTTGAAGGGAAACGGAAAAGAGAACTGGGAGCCCAGTTTTACATATCATGGTTTTCGATTTGTTGAACTGTTTGGCCTCGGCTATAAACCGGATCTTAAAGATTTTTCCGGTAAGGTTATTTACGATGATATTGCCACAATTGGAACCTTTGAAACTTCTAATGCAACCATCAACGCTGTTTATAAAAATGCTTACTGGACCATTCGCGGTAATTACCGGGGGATGCCCACTGATTGCCCGCAACGCGATGAGCGGGTGGCCTGGTTAGGGGACAGGGTAATTAGTTCTTACGGGGAGAGCTTTATGTTTGACAACGCGCGCTTATATGCAAAGTGGCTGGAAGATATTCACGATTCTCAGAAAGAAACAGGCAGTCTGCCGGATATAGCGCCCAGCTTTTGGGACCGGTATGCAGATAACGTCACTTATCCGAGCGCTTTTATTTTGATCCCCGAAATGTTGCGCAAACAATTCGGCGATGAACGGAGCTTCGTGAAGCTGTATCCCGCTATGAAGAAATGGATATTATATATGTGGGATACGCATCGTGATAATGACCTGGTGTTGAAAGATAATTATGGCGACTGGTGTGTACCACCTGAGTCATTGGAGATGATATGGACCCAGGATCCTAAGCGCATCACCGATGGGGGATTGTTAGCATCGGCATATTATTACCACTGTTTGGGTTTGATGAAGTCGTATGCAGAAAGGATCGGCAATACATCAGACGTGCAGCAGTTTAATGAGATAGCGCAAAAGGTACTCACTGCTTTTAACAAAAAGTTCTATAATGCAGCCACTAAATCCTATGCCAATAACACGGTAACTGCTAATTTGCTACCGCTCAGCTTTGGGATGGTACCTGTCGAAGACAGAGCTGCCGTTTTTGCCAATATTCGTGCCCGGCTCAACGATTTTAATGATCACGTGAATTCAGGCATCATTGGTGGTATGTGGCTGATGCGAGGCCTGAGCGATAATGGTGCGGCAGACCTGGCTTATAAACTCGCGACAAATACTACCTATCCCAGCTGGGGGTACATGGTAAAGCAGGGAGCTACAACCATTTGGGAATTATGGAATGGTGATGCTGCCAACCCTATGATGAATTCAGGTAATCACCAGATGTTATTAGGAGATCTGATCGTTTGGTACTACGAGTATTTGGCGGGTATCAAAACCGATGATAAAGAAGTGGCCTTCAAAAAAATCATCATGAATCCGGTATTTCCCGATGGGCTTGATTTTGTTAAAGCATCATTGAATACAATGTACGGTGAAGTGAAAAGTGAATGGAAAAAAACAAATGCGTCGCTGGAGTGGAAAGTGACGGTTCCTGCCAATACAACAGCAGAAGTTACGCTTCCGGGAAATGTAAAAGCTATTACAGAATCGGGAAAAGCTTTGTCAGGATCAGTTCTGGAAAATGCAAAAGCAGCAGCAGATAAAACAGTGCTTACAATAGGGGCGGGAACCTATAGTTTTGCTGTAACAAAATAAATAATACTATCATCAACTAATAGTTATATGCAAGCAATTTTAGGAGTCGTATTTCATTTTTTAGGAGGTTTTGCCTCAGGTAGTTTTTATATACCCTATAAGAAGGTTAAAGGATGGGCCTGGGAGTCTTACTGGATTACCGGCGGGATGTTTTCCTGGCTGATAGTACCCCTCATCGCTGCGTATTTAACAGTACCCGGGTTTATGAATATCATTGTAAATACTCCGGGCGACACGTTGTTCTGGACCTATTTCCTGGGGGCATTATGGGGCATCGGGGGCTTAACCTTTGGTCTTGCTATGCGGTATCTGGGTGTTTCTTTAGGTATGTCGGTGGCCCTGGGTTTCTGCTCTGCCTTTGGCGCTTTGATTCCGCCTATTTACCTGGACCTGACTTCATCGGAAGAAGCGGGTTCTTTCTCAGCTATGCTAAACAGCACAGGCGGTTTAATAGTATTGCTGGGCGTAGTGGTATGCTTACTGGGAATTGCTATTTGCGGAAAAGCAGGTATGCGGAAAGAAAAAGAATTATCAACTGATCAAAAGCAGGATGCTATCCAGGAATTTGATATAAAAAAGGGATTAATGGTTGCCGTTTTTTCGGGAATCCTAAGTGCCTGTATGAGCTTTGCGATTACTGCGGGCAAAGATATGGCTGTTGTTGCAGAAGCTGCCGGCGCCAACCCTCTTTTCAGGAATAACGTGATTTTCGTAGTAGTAATGCTAGGTGGACTTACCACGAATTTTATATGGTGTATGATTTTAAATGCACGAAACAAAACCTTTACCGATTACACCAATAAAAGAACACCGCTTCTGGGAAACTATATTTTTTCAGCCCTTGCAGGCACTACCTGGTTTTTACAATATTTTTTTTATGGGATGGGAGAAAGCAAGCTCGGTAACGGAGCCAGCTCATGGATATTACACATGGCTTTCATTATATTGGTAGCTAATGCTTGGGGATTTGCCTTAAAAGAATGGAAAGGAGTAAGTAAGAAAACAAGCTTTATCATAGTTGCAGGTATTGCCGCCATCATTCTGTCGGTTGTTATTGTGGGATACGGCAACTCGCTTAGTAATTAAGGACTGACTTGTAAAAAGAGTGTAAGTATGGAAAAGAAAATACCTGTTGTTGCAGTTTTTGACGTTGGTAAAACGAATAAGAAATTATTGGTTTTCGACACAGATTATAACCTGTTAAAGGAGGACGTTACCTGTTTTGATGAGATAGCGGACGATGATGGCTTTCCCTGTGAGGATATAGCTGCTCTTGCAGAATGGATCCTGTCAGGGTTTGAGGCATTGAAGCAGTCTGAAGTATTTCATTTAAAGGCGGTTAATTTCTCTACCTACGGCGCTTCACTGGTATATATAAACGAAGTTGGAGAAAGGGTAGGGTATTTGTATAATTATTTAAAGCCTTATCCGTCCGAATTGTTAGAGCAGTTGCTAAAGAGCAGGGGAGGAATGACTTGCTTTTCTCAAGATACCAGTTCTCCCATTATGGGACACTTAAATGCCGGTTTGCAATTATACTGGCTCAAGCACAAAAAAAATGAACTTTTTAGTAAGGTAGCTACGGCGTTGCATTTACCACAATATCTTAGCTTTTTAATTACAGGTCAAAAAAAGGCGGAAGTAACCAGCCTTGGCTGTCATTCAGCCATGTTGAATTTTGAGCAAATGAAATATCATAGCTGGCTCGAAGAAGAAGGGCTGCATTCCCTTTTAGCAACGGTATCAAGGGGTGACGAAGTTGCCAGTTGTGTCAATGAATTTACCGGGGAAGAAATACGGGTAGGAACTGGCTTGCATGATAGTTCAGCCGCGGTCAATCCTTACCTGAGCACATTTTCAGACCCGTTTATGATCATTTCAACTGGCACTTGGGTTATCTCCATGAATCCGTTTAACAGCGATTTGCCTGATTCCAACGAATTGGAAAAAGGATGTTTAAGTTACCTGACCTATAAAGGCGCGTCCATAAAGACCACCATGTTGTTTGCAGGAAATGATCATGATCAACAAGTGAGAAGGATAACACAGCATTTTAGCATAGACGAAGCTTATTTGAAAACCATGATGTATGATGCGGGCACTATTGAAGCACTGGCAAAAAAAGGTTTTAAGCAGTCTTCAGATTTTGTAGAAACCAGCCTCGAGAGCGCAACTACTCCCTGCTTGTTTCATACAAGGGATTTAAGCTCTTTCGATTCGCCCGAACAAGCGTATCACCAGCTGCTGATCGATCTGGTGAATCAGCAAAAAGCTTCGGCGGATATGGTTTTAAAAAGCAGTGAGATTAACAATATATACGTCGACGGAGGTTTTTGCAGGAATAAAGTTTATATGCAATTGCTGGCCAATGCTTTTTCCGACCAAAAAGTGTTTGCTACATCCATGACGCAGGGTACCGCTTTAGGCGCCGCACTTGCGGTACACGATAGCTGGAATGATGGCCAGCTGCCCGAAAGCCTGATCAATTTACAGAGGTGGACTTCAGGTTGCGATAGCCTGGTGGCCAGGTAGCAGTGTTATGTATTGTTGCTGATGTTTTAGGAAATAAAGCGTAAATCAATTGAAAGTTCAATAAAGGGGCTGTTCGGTAACGAACGGCCTTTTAAATGGGGGAGTTATAATCGTTTGTTCTATATGGTGCAATTGATTATGACCTGTTTATTGGGATTGTTTTGGCAACCAGGGCAATATTCTATAAGGATGTGAAAACATACTATAACGAAATCATCATTTGTAGCAGTAGGTTTGTGGTGTTATTATCGATTACAGATTTAAATAACCGATATGCAAACCTTGCCTGTTATAGATATTATTGTAATCCTGATTTACCTGGTAGCCATGGTATATGTAGGATATTTTTTCTCCAGGAAAAATAAAAGCCAGGACCAGTTTACCAAAGCATCCGGGCATATTCCCGGGTGGGCTATCGGGCTTTCGATCTACGCCACCTTTCTAAGCAGCAATACTTTTTTGGGTGTACCGGGCAAAGCGTTCGGCTCCAATTGGAATGCCTTCGCATTCAGTCTTTCCATGCCCCTGGCTGCCTGGGTTCCCGTCAAATACTTTATTCCTTTTTACCGGCGAACGGGAGAAATATCAGCCTATACCAACCTGGAGAAGCGCTTTGGGCCCTGGGCAAGAACTTACGCCGTAGTGTGTTTTATACTTACCCAGATCGCCCGCATGGGGTCTATCTTCTTTGGCCTTTCGCTGACCTTGCAGGCTTTAACAGGCTATGATATGAAGATGATCATGTTGATCGTAGGAATTTGTATTATACTCTACACGGTAATGGGCGGCATAGAAGCAGTAATATGGACCGAGGTAGTACAGGGGATTCTCAAGACTGTAGGCGCTATAATAATTGTTTACCTGGTAGTGTCTAATGTAGATGGTGGCTTTGGGAAAATTTGGAGCATCGGCGAGGAAAATGGCAAATTTAGTTTAGGTGATCTGGCGCCCGACTTTACTTCTTCCTCTTTCTGGGTGGTACTGTTATATGGTTTTTTTATGAACCTCAATAATTTTGGCATGGACCAGAACTATGTACAGCGATATCACACCGCAACTTCTCAAAAGGAAGCGTCCAAATCAATATGGCTCTGTGTATGGATCTATATACCGGCTTCGCTGCTGTTCTTTGTGATCGGTTCCTGTTTGTATGCCTATTATCAGCTTAACCCCGAATTATTGGAGCCTGTTCGTATACAAACCGCTATCGAGCGATTGGGAGCAGGAGCCACTGATCAACAGGTAGCAGCTCTTGCTGCAACGCTGCAACCTTCCGATTTCGGTGATAAAGTAATGCCCAATTTTATGGTGACCATGATACCGGCGGGTTTATTGGGGTTGATCATTTCTGCCATACTTTCTGCCGGTATGAGCACCATCAGCTCAGGTATGAATGCTTCTGCTACTGTTTTTGCAGAAGACGTTTATAAAAGGTATATCAACAGGAATGTTTCTGAAAAACAGGGACTTCGTTTACTGCATGCCGGCACCGTTGTTTTTGGCTTATTAGGAATGATAGCCGGTGTATTAATGATCGGGGTGAAAAGTGTACTGGATATCTGGTGGCAGTTGTCAGGAATATTTGCCGGCGGTATGCTGGGACTTTTTTTATTAGGTATTGTTTCCAAACGTACGGGAAATCATGCCGCACTCATCGCCACTATAACCGGGATACTGGTGATCCTTTGGATGACTTTTTCTTACCTGCTTCCCGATAGCTATGCGTCTCTCCGCAATCCGCTTCATGCCAATATGATCATGGTAATAGGAACACTGGTGATATTCCTGGTTGGTCTCTTGTTTACGCGAAATAAAAAAGCCCCGGTTACGGTTTAATACAGAGCGGCCGGTATATACAATTATTTACGGGCTTAGGCCTAATCCATTTAAAATGAAAACAGAAAAAAAATTTGTACCTGTAATGCTAACGCCGTTTAATGAGAACGGAGCTATCGATTTTGACGCCCTTACAACACTGACTCAATATTACCTCGAGGCCGGGGCGAAAGGGCTTTTTGCTAATTGCCAGTCGAGCGAAATGTTTGACCTGAGCCCTGAAGAACGCCTTCAGGTTATTGCCCATGTGGTTCGTGTGGCTGAGGGGAAAGTGCCCGTAGTGGCTGCCGGAAATTTTGGCACATCCATCAGCGAACAGGCCCTGTTTGTAAATAAAGTGTACGCACAGGGGGTACAGGCGGTTATATTGCTCACCAACCAATTAGTTAAAGCAGATGAGCAGGAAGACTTGCTGGAAGCCCATATTATGGAATTGCTTTCCCTTACAGGCGATATTCCTGTTGGCTTCTATGAGTGCCCGGTACCTTATAAGATCACCTTATCTCCGGCATTACTGGGCCGGTTAGTAAATACGGGGAGGGTCATCTATCATAAAGATACCTGTCTCGACCTTTCTCTGGTTCAAAAGAAGAACGAACTGACTGCAAAGTCGGCTGCCTTTGGATTGTATGATGCTTATATGGCGCATGCGGTGTATTCGCTGGAAGCAGGTACTGCCGGTCTTTCATGCATACAGGGGAATTATTTCCCTGAACTGGTAGCTTGGTTATGCTGCAATTATAACAACCAGGCGTTAACAAAAGAAGTCCAGATGGTTCAGCAATTTTTTGTGGATGAAATGCAGGTGATACATGAAGATTACCCGGTATCTGCCAAATATTTCCTGCAAAAGAAAGGGCTTCCCGTAAGCACTTATGTTAGAAAGAACGGGAATACCATAGTGTCAGGCATTACCATCCAACGTATGGATCAATTGTATAACCGGTATAATGCGCTGGCTCAAAATATCTCTCTACTATAGGCTCTTATGCTGTTTGCGGAAAAAGCACAGTCCACCTGCGGGCTGTGCTTTTTTATTAGGGATACTAAAGCTGAGATTACAGGGATATTTTACTTTCCCCGTATTTTTGCACAAACGATATCGCAGATTGAAAAATACAACCATTAAAACAATTGCTGAAGCCACTAAGTTATCGCTTACCACGGTATCGCGGGTTTTAAATGGCTCAGCTAAAAAATACAGGATCAGCGATGAAACGCAGCAGCTGGTGCTGAAAGCAGCAGCTAAACTGAACTATGCACCTAACCGGGCAGCGGTAAGTCTTCGTCTCAAGCGAAGCTTTTCGGTAGGACTGGTAATACCCACGCTTTCTAATCCTTATTTTGCAGATGTGGCCAGCATGGTGAGCCATGCCTTAAGAGCCAGGGGGTTTTCAGTGGTATTGATGGATTGTGATGAAGACGAAAACTCGGAAGTGGAGGCGGTTAGGTTGTTGGCTGCACAGCATATTGAAGGCGTTATTATTATTCCGTCTGGTTCACAAAGCGCGCATATAGACACCCTGCTGAAAAGAAAGATCCCGGTGATCAGTATCGATCGTTATCATGAAGATATACCGGTGTCCTACGTCGCAACCAATCATTATGAAGGTGCTCTTGAAATTACGCAGTACCTGTTACAGTCGGGTCATAAAAAGATCGCCTGCCTGCAGGGAAGCACTTCTGTGGTGTCAAATAACCTGAGAGTTAAAGGATATACCGATGCAATGAAAGCTGCGGGCTGTCCGGTTTTCAGGATTGCGGGCAGCAGTTTTACCAGCGAAAGTGGTTATATAGAAACCAAGCTGCTATTGCAAAAGAAAGACAAGCCTACCGCTATTTTCGCGTTAAGCGATACCATTTTGCTGGGGGTGCTAAAAGCATTGGAAGAAGACAATATCCGTGTTCCGGAAGATGTGTCGGTGGTAACCTTTGATAACTCTTCCTATCTCGACTTACTGGCCTGTCCCATCACCAGTGTAGCGCAGCCCGTCAACGATATTGCCAATATTTCAATTAAGCTATTATTGGATCAAATTGAAGCCCAGCTAAAAGGGGGAGAAGTACATCAGATGAAGCTGCTGATCAATCCGTCGGTTGTTTACCGCAAATCTGTAAAAATGATCGGTAAGCAACGCCCGGTTAAGCTTATATAAAATTTTCATCTCTATATACTATTTTATCCTATTTAATTTATAATATACTGGTATTCATTTACTTAAAAATTCCTTCTTCTTTTTGAATGAGTGACCTTGTCTATCAATAGGAAAAATTTCATAATTTGCGCTAACGTTATCGCTAAATAGCCCGAACGATTTCTAAATGCTTAAAATATGGATAAAACGATTGTTATTATTGGTAGCTCCAACACAGATATGGTCATCAGAGCGCCCTATTTTCCGGCCCGGGGAGAAACTATTATGGGAGGCGATTTTTTAATGAATGCCGGTGGTAAAGGGGCGAACCAGGCTGTTACAGTGGCCAGGCTTGCAGGAAATGCCAGTTTTGTCTGCTGTATTGGTGAAGATGTCTTTGGCAGTAAAGCCTTTGAGCTTTTTACAAAAGAAGGTATTGACACCACTCATATAACCCGGGATCCCAAGGCGCCTTCCGGTATCGCTATCATCACCGTAAATGATGCAGCAGAAAATACCATAGTGGTGGCACCGGGTGCCAACGCAGCGCTGGACAGGCACCAGGTTGATCAGGCTTCAGAAACAATACGATCTGCCGCCTACCTGCTGATGCAGCTGGAGATTCCTCTGGATACCGTATTGCATGCTGCAAAAATGGGTTTTGATCATAAAGTTCCCATTGTATTAAATCCGGCCCCGGCACAGGTGCTGCCTGACGAGCTCTACCAATGGATCTCTATCATAACCCCCAATGAGAAAGAAGCTACGCTGCTTACCGGGGTAGAAGTGGTAGATGAAGTGAGCGCGAGAAGGGCAGCAAAGGTTTTGGCCGATAAGGGAGTGGCGATTATTATCATAACGATGGGTAGCCGCGGAGCATTATTGTATGATGGTGCCATATTTACGCATATTGCTACGCCGGTTGTTGAAGCGGTAGACACTACTGCTGCGGGAGATGTATTCAATGGTGCTTTGGTGGTAGCATTGAGCGAGGGAAAAGACCTTCCGGATGCCGTATCCTTTGCCTGTGATGCCTCGGCCATTTCTGTTACACGGCGGGGTGCCCAAAGCTCTGTGCCCTATCGCAGGGAACTTGCCTAGTCAGATTGCTTTTATTTTTTGCCATATTAAAAATTGTACTGCCATGTTCATTGTAGATAGTTACCCGCTTGCTGTGCTGCTATGTTTTATTACGATGCTATGCTGGGGCTCCTGGGGAAATACTCAGAAGCTGGCGGGCCGGTCCTGGAGATACGAACTGTTTTACTGGGACTATGTGATCGGGGTGCTGCTCTTTTCTATTATATCAGCCTTTACGTTAGGCAGTATGGGTACCGGCGGACGCGGCTTCCTCACAGATCTTATGCAGGCCGATACAAAAAATATGCTAAGCGCGTTTATCGGTGGCGTTGTTTTTAACGCATCTAATATTTTACTGTCTGCAGCAATAGCTATAGCCGGTATGTCGGTAGCTTTCCCACTGGGAGTGGGTATTGCGCTGGTGCTGGGAGTGATCGTTAATTATGCTGCTTCTCAAAAGGGAAATTCAACACTATTATTCCTGGGTGTAGCACTGGTAGTAATTGCTATTGTATTAAACGCCCTGGCATATAAGGCAAAGGATGTAAATCAGAAAAGTTCTGCCAGGGGAATTATTATCTCATTGATAGCGGGAACATTGATGGCTTTCTTTTACAGGTTTATTGCAGCCTCCATGGATCTTGATAATTTTCATGCGCCACAGGCGGGTAAAATGACACCCTATACCGCGGTATTTGTTTTTTCCACAGGTATATTCATCAGCAATTTCCTGTTTAACACCCTGTTAATGTGGAAACCTTTTACAGGCGCTCCGGTTAGTTATCGCGATTACTTCAAAGGAGGGTTATCCACCCATTTTACCGGTATCTTGGGCGGACTGATATGGGGATTAGGAAACTCATTGAACCTCATAGCTGCCGGTAAAGCAGGTGCCGCTGTTTCCTATGGCCTGGGCCAGGGTGCTACCATGATCGCTGCATTTTGGGGTGTGTTTATCTGGAAAGAATTCAAAGGCAGCGGGAAAGATGTAAGCGCAAAATTAACCTGGATGTTCCTGCTGTTTATTGCCGGCCTGGCCTGTATCATTATCTCAGGCCGCTAATATCGGGTAACTAAAAATAAAATCATCATTAAAATTACTTCAGTTATGAGAGTAGTAACGATTGCTTTGCTTATTGTCATGCACTTTCAGGTGAATGCACAATTGTTTTCAAATAACTATATGGCACAGCCTTTCAAGGCGCCCAAAATTAATACTCAAAAAGCCGCTGTTTATATACCGGGGAGCGGGGATTACCAGTATGCTCATCATCCTTCTATAGCTTTTTTCAAAGGGAAATTCTTTTGCATATTCAGCAATGGCCTTATAGGAGAAGATGAGCCCGGCCAGCGGGTAGCGATAACTACGTCTACCGATTTTTTTAACTGGAGCACCGTTACGGCGCTGAGAGACCTGGGTATTGCCTATGAGCTGACACCCGGCGGATTGCTGGTAGCTAATAGTAACCTCCTGGTTGCCTATTATACACAGCACGACTCTACTGCCGATTTTTCACATCCCGCTTCCAGGCTTTATGCTGTGAGTACTACTGATGGTGTGAACTGGTCTGCGCCTGTTAATCTGGGTGTATCTATATTTCCATGTCACAGACCCAGCATACTGGCTTCGGGCCGTTTACTATTGACGGGTAATCGCAATTTTTATTACAGTGATGATCCAACAGGGCTATCTGGCTGGACGCTGGCTACTAATACAGCCTTCTTACCCGGGCAAACAGCCAGCCTGGTAGAAGGTGCTATTATCGAACATGCGGATAGCATTTATACACTATTCAGAGACGCCGGTAAAAGGTGGATGTGGCAGGAGTCCAGTAAAAATGGTTCTGCCTGGTCTGTTCCTGTAAAATCTGCCTTTACCAACGACGATACCAAAGCGCATTTTGGAAAGCTCCCCAATGGAAAATCCTATTATGTAGGTACGCCGGATACCCTGGCCTTTGGTAATCGCACGCCACTGGTTTTATCTATATCGGATGATGGATTCAGTTTCAATAAGAATTATATCATTGCTGACGATTTTTACCAGATACAGTATAGTGCCGGACGCGCCAAAGGAGGACAGTTTGGATATCCCTATTCTTTTGTAAAGGATGATACCATGTATGTTATTGCCTCCCGGCGCAAAGAAAAGATGGAGATCATAAGGTTTGCATTGTCTGAACTGGATAGTGCTGTCAGTATGCCAACCAAAGATCTTTCTTTAAATCCGCAGCTGGATGGTACTCAATTGCCGCTTGACGACGGCTGGCTGGCAGGTGCTATTACAAGCGCTGCATCGGGAAGCCTCACTACGAATGGTGAAATATTCATCAATTGCACTTCAGGTCAGTCCTATTCTTTCCAGGCTACTCCTTCAAGTGGCGATGTTTTTAACCCCACGGGTGATTATACTATTGAGTTCAGGTTGCGTGTAACACAAAATAATGGTCGCGGTATCGATATTTACACCAGGGATGGTTTGTCTACCCATACACTTTTATGCATTGATACCAACAGGGTGTTCTTAAATGGCAGCGCTGCTTTTCATTACCTGGATGCTACTCAATATCATACTTACCGGTTGGTAGTAAAGCGGGATCAGAAACAAATGTATTTTTTTATTGATGGCGAATTTATCCGAACCATTAGCCGAAGCAATAATACCGGCAGTGAGCAGCTGCTGTTTGGCAAATCTAATGCTGTCGCCATAACCCAGGCCTATATAGATTATCTGTCGTACGATCTTACGGGAGCTTATCAGCCGCCGGCTCCGCCTGCGCTGGAACTGGAACAGGTGCAGGCTTATTTTGAAAAGAAACAATTAAGAGTTAATTGGGGAACAGCCTCCGAGCAAAATTGTGCCTACTATGAAATAGCATTGTCGGCAGACGGAACGAATTTTACGAAAATCGGCAGGATCAATAGTAAGGCTGTTAATGGTTTTTCCAATAAGCAGCTTGATTATGAGTTTACGGTTCCGCTGCAAAGCATGCCGGCATTGGGCCTTTCCGTTATGGTACTTTCAGTGATCATTGCCGGCGGTAAAAGAAGGCGGATGATTGCCTGTGCTGGGGTACTGCTACTGGTAAGCTGTATGATCTTATCCTGTAAGAAAAATAAAGATCGTTTTGATGACCCGGTAACCAACCTGTTTCTCAAAATTATACAGGTCGATAACCAGGGAAAGTCAACTGCCTCTAAAGTAATTACGATAACGAAATAAATAACGAAAGCTGTATGAAAAGAAATTATTGTCTGATGGTTCTAATGCTGCTGCAATGGGCGCAATTGTATGCTCAGCAGGGAGCTGCTGCTGTAAAAGGAACCGTTACCAACGAGCTCGGGGAACCATTGCCTGGAGCAACGATAACCATTGCAGGAAAAACCAGCTCTTCCATAGCTGATAATAATGGGATTTACTCAATAAGTGCATCACCGCAGGACACGCTGATCTTTTCTGCCACGGGCTATGAAGAAAAGCGGGTTTTGGTTGGAGCCAGTTCAACATTGGATGTAAACCTGGTTCCCGCGAATAATAACCTGGACGGTGTAGTAGTGATCGGCTATGGCAAGCAATCCAGGAAATTTGTGACCGGCGCTGTTTCCAAAACAGAGATCGTAAAAGATGTACCCAATACGAGTATTACACAGTCTCTGCGCGGCAGGGTAGCGGGTGTGCAATTTACCGATAACGGAAGGCCGGGTCAAAACGGCACCATTCTTATCAGGGGACCGCGCTCTTTAAGTGCCGGTAACAACCCGCTGATTGTTGTGGATGGCATTATTTATAACGGGGTATTGTCCGATATTAATCCCAATGATATCGAATCGATGGAAGTGCTGAAAGATGCCAGCGCGGCTGCAATATACGGCTCAAGAGCTGCGAATGGTGTTATCCTGATCAGCTCACGCCGGGGTACAACAGAGAAGCCGACGATTAATGTGAATACCTTCACGAGTATTTCGTCTCCCGGCTATAAAATTAAATTACTGACTCCCGAACGCTATGTTCAGAAAATACTGAATGCGCGAAAGGAACTGGGACAGGAAGCAGACCCTACGAAAATAGCCAGCTACCTGGCGCCTAACGAGGCGGAGAATTACCTGGCTGGCAGAACGGTAGACCCTTATGATGCGGCCACGCAAGATGGTGCAGGCATTCGTTCCTTAGATATTAACATGGCGGGTAAAACACAAAGAACCAATTATTTTATCTCTGCCTCATTTAACGATGAAAAAGGCATTATCCTGAATGATCGCCAGAAAAGAACTACGTTTAGGGTGAACCTGGAAAATAAGATTACGAACTGGTTTACGGTGGGAACCAATACCATGTACGGTCGCAGGGATTTTTCAGGCGTGTTGCCCAATATGGATAACTTCTACCAGTTAAGTCCTTATGGAAGTCTTTATAATGAAGATGGTTCAGCGAGGCAATTTGTGGTAGATGGCGAGACCGTTGCCGGCAACCCGCTTTATGCACCTTATTACAGGAATAACCAGAGAATACAAAACAACCTCTTTGCAAACTTTTATGGGATTGTACAATTACCTTTCGTGAAGGGCTTATCTTACAGGGTTAACATCAGCCCGAATATCCGTTGGATAAACGCTTACGATGCAGCAAGGCAGGATACTTCATTGGCCAACAATACCAAGTCTGCCAGTAAATCCAATACCAATTATTACGATTGGATGATTGAAAATATATTGACCTATAATAAAAAGATTAACAGGGCCAATCATATTGATGTGACCTTGCTTTATTCAAGAAACGCTCAGTTTGTGGAAGCCACGGGAGCCAACGCTTCATTGTTATCCTCTGATGTATTGGGGTGGAATAACCTGGGATTGGGAGAAACACAAACGGTAAGTTCATCTGCCTCAAAAATACAGGGTGTGTCTTACATGGGAAGAGTCAACTACAGGTTACTGTATAAATACCTGGCAACTTTTACGATCAGGAGGGATGGCAGTTCTGTATTTTCTGCGAATCATAAATATGCGGTGCTGCCTTCGGGTGCATTAAGCTGGATCGTTTCAGAAGAAGGTTTTTTAAAGAATAGCCCGGTAGTAGATCTGCTAAAGCTGAGATTGTCCTATGGTGCTGTAGGCAACCAGGCTATCAGTGCTTACCAGTCCCTTAGCAAAATAGGAACACAACGGTATGTATATGGCGATGGTGGTACCACCAGCCTGGCCTACTATCCAATGAACATGGCTAACAGCGATTTAAAATGGGAAACCACTTACAGCACCAATATCGGTGTAGATTTTGAATTGCTCAAAGGGAGGATAGGGGGAACGGTAGAGTATTACCATATGAAGACCAAAGACCTGCTGGTGACAAGAGACCTGCCAAGGATGACCGGCTTCACGAGCGTATGGACCAATCTGGGCCAGGTTGATAACAGTGGTATAGAGATCACGTTAAATACCAGCAATATTCAAACAAAAAACTTTGAGTGGCGCTCTTCTATCACTTTCTCCAGTAATAAAAACCGCATTGTACATCTTTACGGCTCCGATACCGATGGGGATGGTAAGGAGGATGATGATATCGGCAACCGCTGGTTTATAGGTCAACCTATCCATTCGTATTTTGATTATGTTTTTGACGGCATTTACCAGGAAGGCGATACGGATATTCCAGCCGGATATAAACCAGGGTATGTACGTGTAAAAGATATCAATGGTGATGGTATAATTACGGCCGATGACCGTACTATTATTGGCCAGGGTCAGCAGCCAAAGATCCGTTGGGGGTTACTCAATGATTTCTCTTATAAAGGACTGACATTATCTGTATTCCTGAATGGCATGAGTGGCTGGATCTCTGATTTTGGATTGATTGGGAGAGGACCTGTAGAACGTTCACTCAATTTTATAGATTATGGCTGGTGGACACCGGAAAATAAATCCAATACAAGGCCTTCGCTGTTCCATGAAAATAAATACGGTCATAATTATTACCTGAGCCGCAACTTTGTTCGTATACAGGATGTAGCATTGTCTTATAATTTTCCACGAACATTGCTTGATCGGGTAAATGTGGCTAACCTGAAGCTCTTTGTAGCTGCTAAAAACCTGTACACATTTACCAACTGGATAGGAGCTGATCCGGAAAGTGGTCAAACCTCGAGGGATAACCTGTATCCCATGCCTCGTACGGTTTCTGTTGGTCTTAATCTTGGATTTTAAATTTAGAAAATTGGAAAATATGAGAACTTATTTAATAATATTTTTTAGCTGGTGCATACTGTTATCCTGTAATAAAGATGCCTTTTTGAATGAGACACCGCTTTCGGACCTCAGCCCGGAGAATGTGCTGAAAGATGTAAATGGTTATGAAAACCTGATCACATCCCTGCATTATTATACCCGAGAGGAATTGACCGGTGATGACTTGTATCGTTACTTTGATATGTTTACAGGTACGGATCTTTGTACTTCGGGACAGTTATCCGTAACCCAGTTCGTGAATTATGAAACCTATTTAACACCCGCCACGGCAGCGGCGTCCAGAACCTATAACTGGTGCTATACTTCCATTTTGCCCTATGCCAACCTGATCATTGAGGAAGCTTCTAAGCCTGAGAATGCGGGCGTATTCTCTTCTGAGGCGCAAAAGAATGCCATCATTGCAGAAGCCAGGTTTTTCCGGGCTTATGGGCACAATATCCTGGCCAATTTGTATGGCGATATCTGTATTATGGACCGGTTTTATAAGGAACCCAAAACGGACTTTGTACGATCTCCCAGGGCAGATGCCTATAAGCTGATTGCAGAAGATCTGGAGTTTGCTTCTCAATGGCTGCCTGTTACAGTGGTGAAGAATAAGGAAGGAAGGATGGTTAAAGGTGCGGCCGATCATTTGCTTGCTGAAGCTTATATCAGCCTGGGACAATACGACAAGGCTATTGAAGCAGCAGACAAGGTGATCAACTCGGGAACCTACAGGCTGATGAAAGAGCGTTTTGGTGTAAATAAGGATAAACCGGGTGATGCATTTTCAGATCTGTTTATCCAGGGAAATCAAAACCGTAGCACGGGTAATATGGAATCCATCTGGGTTTGGCAATTTGAAGAATTTACCCCTGGTGGCGGAGGCAGCCTGGGTGGTAATCATTCACCCAGGGGATGGCTGCCTTTTATGGTGCAGTTCACCGATCCTGCCGGTCGTTTAGGATTTGCTTTAAATGTTGACAGCCTGCTAAGGGGTGTAGCTATTATGCGACCAAATCCGTATTTTCTTTATGATCTGTGGCTGAGCGATTGGAATAATGATATAAGAAATTCTGCCTACAATATCAAGAGAGAGTTTTGGTATAACAATCCGGCTTCTGCTTATTTTGGAAGAAAGGTAGAAGCGAGGAATACACCATTAGACACCATGCAGCGTTTATATCCCTATGTAAGGAAAGTGGAAGGTAAATCATGGCAGGGGGTATTAACCAATGGGCGAAGTGGGAAAGATATGATCATCTATCGCCTGGCAGAAACCTATTTACTCAGGGCAGAAGCGTATCTGAGAAAGGGTGATAAAGCCAACGCAGCTGCGAGCATCAATGTGGTAAGAGAAAGGTCCAATGCTAAACCGGTAGCAGCAGCGGATGTAACATTAGATTATATACTCGACGAACGCGGGCGAGAGCTGATGGCCGAAGAGCCCAGGAAGCGCACGCTTTGCCGGATGGGTATGTTGGTAGAGAGAGTGAAGAAATACAATATGAAATCAGAAACCAGGAGCAGTATTGCAGAAAAGCATAATTTGTATCCCATTCCACAGGGAGCTATTGATGCCAACTTCTCCGTAAAGCTTACACAAAATACCGGTTATTAAATTCAAATAAATATGATACGTTTACCCTTTATCTTCATTTTATTGCATTTTTCCTGTGCGATTGCTTTGGCCCAGCAAAATGCTGTATTACACTCAGAATTTTTATATGAGAAGGCACCATTTATTGAGTGTCATGCATCTACTATTGAGCAAACGCCCGGTGGATTGGTAGCTGCTTACTTTGGTGGAACCAAGGAAGCAAACCCGGACGTAGAGATATGGGTGTCGCGCAAAGTAAAGGGCAAATGGCTGGCTCCCGTTTCGGTGGCCAATGGCATACAACATAGCTCTAAACGTTATCCCTGCTGGAACCCGGTATTATACCAGGTGCCCAATGGTCCGCTGTTATTATTTTACAAAGTAGGGCCCAGCCCGCAAACCTGGTGGGGAGAACTGATTACTTCAAAAGACAATGGCAAAACCTGGTCTGAGCCGCGCAGATTACCGGAAGATATACTGGGACCCGTTAAGAATAAACCGGTGTTGTTAGAAGATGGTACCCTGCTTTGTCCCTCCAGCACCGAGGTAACTTCAGGAGCAGGCTGGCGCATGCATTTTGAGATGACAAAGGACTGGGGCAAGACCTGGTCTAAAACAGGAAGTATAGATACGGCCTCTTCGATCAATGCAATTCAACCCAGTGTATTATTTTACCCAAACAACCGCTTGCAGCTACTGGCACGTAGCAAAGACGATGGTGTGATCAGTAGTTGGTCGGATGATGGAGGCAAGACCTGGTCTGCTCTCCAGGCCAATGTGCTGCCTAATCCCAATTCGGGCACCGACGCGGTTACTTTAAAGAATGGTGTACAGTTACTGATCTATAATCATATTGGTAAAACGGGTAATCAATGGGGCGGTAAAAGATCTCCCTTAAACCTCGCTATTAGTAAAGATGGTAAGAACTGGAAGAATGTAGTTACGTTAGAAGATGAACGTGGGGAGTTTTCTTACCCCGCTATCATCCAGGGTAAAGATGGACTGGTTTATATTACCTATACCTGGAACCGCCGGAAAGTAAAATTTGCTATCGTGGATCCAGCAAAATTGGAAAAGCTATGATATTAATAAAAATACTGCAAAGAGCCGGATGCCTGTTACTGCTTACGGGAGCTCTTGCTCAGGCAAACGGGCAAAAACCGGTAAAAGTTATTTTGGATACGGATATAGGGCCTGATTACGATGATGTTGGAGCCATGGCGGTATTGCATAGCCTGGCTGATAAAGGTGAGGCCGAGATACTCGCTACCATATCCTGCAATCACCACTATCTCACCGGGCCAACCCTTCAGTTATTCAATACTTATTTTAAGCGGCCGGGAATACCTGTTGGCGTTCCTAAGTTTATGGCCTTAAATATGGGTGCTTCTCAAAATTGGCCACAGGAGCTGATGACAAAGTATGCACATCGGAATAAAACCAACGATGAGTTTCCCGATGCTGTGAAAGTTTACCGGGAACTATTAACCAAAGCAGCAGATACAAGCATTACGGTGATAGCCGTAGGCTTTCTTACTAATCTTTCCGATCTGCTTCATTCACCAGCTGATAAGATCAGCTCTTTAACGGGCAAAGAGTTGGTTGAAAAGAAAGTAAAGAGCCTGGTATCCATGGCCGGGCGGTTTCCTTCGGGCAGAGAGTTTAATGTTTATAAGGATACGGTATCGGCTGCCTATGTAATGCACCATTGGCCAACACCTGTATATTTTAGTGGTTGGGAGATTGGCAACGAAGTGCATACCGGTCTAAAGCTGTCGCAGAACAAAAAGATATCTAAAAGCCCGGTGAAAGATGTATTTGCGAAATGTATCCCAATGGCGCCAATAGACTCGTTGGGAAGAATGAGCTGGGATCAAACGGCCGTGCTGGCAGGAATCCGGGGCGCCGCCAATTATTTTAATACAGTTCGGGGAAGGTTCGTATTGCTCGATAACGGGAAGAATGTCTGGGAAAACGATCCTGCCGGTAAACATTACTATTACACCTTTAAAATGTCTCCCACTGGGTTGAGCGATATTATTGAAGAATTAATGACCAGGTAATTATCGTTTTTTACTAATCCATTAAATCATCATCATGAAAGCCCATTTCCATAAAGTAGCGAAACCTTTTCAAAGCAGTTTCCTGGTTCGCCACGATATTGCGCCCAATTTTGGTCGTGCAGTTCATTATCATACCGACCTGGAGCTTCATTTAACACTCAGAGGCGAGGGTATCCGGTTTATTGGTGATAAGGTAGCCAGCTTTGAAGCAGGTGATATATTATTATTGGGTGAAAACCTGCCACATGCCTGGCGTGCCCGGGAAAAGGAGGGTGCAGGTGTAGAGGCGGTCATTATACAGTTCAGGAAGGACTGCTTTGGGAAGGACTTTTTTTCCATTCCCGAGCTGGCGCATATTCGTAACCTGTATGATATGGCTAAGAAAGGATTACAATTAAATGGCAGCTGCAGGCAACAGGTAGAGCGCTTAATGATGCAGGCTTTAACCGCCGAACATTTTAAACGGGTACTGATCTTATTGGAGATACTGCACCTGATTGCGGACTCGAAGGAATATGGCCTCATTGCAAGCACCGAATCTGAATACAACGGAGACCAGGAAGATGCCTGTCGCCTGGATAGGGTACATGCTTATACGCTCGAACATTTTAAAAGAGAGATCAGCCTGGCAGAGATAGCAGCAGTCAGCAACCTGAGTATTACTTCATTTTGCCGTTATTTTAAAAGCACTACCAAAACCACTTATTTCGATTTCCTGATACAGGTGCGTGTAAACTTCGCCTGCCGCATGATCATTGAAGACCGCTATTCAATAGCTACCATTTGCTTTGAATGTGGTTTTAATAATGTTGCTAATTTCTACAGGCATTTTAAAAAGCTGATGTTAATGACGCCTGTGGAATATAAAAGAAAATACGCTAAAGAACTGGCAGCCTAGGCAAGCCGCATTTATTTTACAAAAGCTTATAATCATTATGTTGAAGCGTATTTTCCTATATTATGCCTGTATACTGCACTTATTAGTAGCCTACTTTACTATTATACCTGCTAAGCTGGACGCTCAGGCATCGCAGTATTTTGGTGAGAAGACCGTTGTTCGGCTAATTCCGCCAAAAGATAAAAAGATGCGTTTATTGATTGTAAGTGACGCAACCAACGAGATAGACGATATCTGGGCGATAAGCCTGGCGATCCTATATCCCGAAAGATTTATTATTGAAGGCTTTGTGGGTAGCAACTACGACCATACGGGGTCTGGCATAGGACCGAAAAGCATCGATCTGTCAGTTAAAGAAATTCAGTTACTGCTGGAAAAAGCAGGCATGAAGGGCCGATATCCCGTGTATCCAGGTGGACATCCTATGCAGTATGAGTTTCAGCCCAGCCCCTCCGCGGGTTGCGATTTTATCATCGAACGGGCCATGGCAGGCACGCCTCAGGATCCCTTGTGGATTGTGGGCCTGGGTGCTGCTACAGACCTGGCTTCGGCTTATCTGAAAGAGCCGGCAATCAGAGATCGGGTGGTGTTTTTCTGGCATGGAAGAACGCACCCTACCTGGCCTTACCGGGCTGTCAACTACAATGTAAAAGGTGATATGCACGCAGCCAGGATGTTATTTCATGCGCCACTGCCACTCATACTTTTTGATACAGGAACCAACCTGTTTGCCGGCGATATGGAGGAGTCTTCGAAATATATCCGGCCTTTCGGAGAGCTGGGCCAATACCTCTTCGATTACCGGTTGAAGCATGCAGCCTGGAGTAAAAAGGATAAGGCGATGTTTGACCTGGGTGATATAGCTGTTTTAATAGACCCCGATATAGGTAAATGGGAGCAGTCTGTTTGTCCTACTGTAAGCTACTATATGGACTATAATTTTTACAAAACGAATGGATGCATGCTCAGGTGCCTCGATATAGACAGGGAAAAAACATATCGGCTTTTATATGACCGGATTTCCAGGATAAAAGCTTCGCTTCAATAACTTATTTTTAATTCCTGTTAATAGTATTTAAGATGAATTTATTGAAAGCAATTCTTTCCGTAATATTACTCTTTGCATTTGCCTCGGGTTTCTCACAATCGGGGCCACCGGGGGTTGTCGTTTGTCATCAACCCGCAAGTTCAGGAAAATACATAGGTTCACCGAGCCTGGCCGTACTTCCCGATGGTTCTTATATCGCTGCCCATGATTTTTTTGGACCTCAGAGTACGGAGTGGTCACAGGCGGAAACACGCATCTTCCGTTCGGATAATAAAGGCAGATCATGGACGCTGATCAGCCATATCCGTGGCGCTTTCTGGAGTTCTTTGTTTGTATCAAATAATGAATTATATCTTATTGGTCCCGACAGGCATCATGGTTCGGTAATGATCAGGCGCTCTACAGACAGGGGAGCGCATTGGACCCATCCTGCCAATAAAAAAAACGGGGTTTTATTAACCGGCGAATTTCATTGTGCACCAGCTCCGGTAATTGCTTACAAAGGCCGCTTATGGCGACCTATGGAAACAGCCCATGGTCCCATTCTTCAGTGGGGCAAACGTTATGGTGCAATGGTAATGTCGGCAGCTATGAACGCAGATCTGTTAAAAGCCGCTTCCTGGTCAACCAGTAATATCTTGCTGTATGATAGTACTTATCTCGGCGGCAATTTTGGTGGCTGGCTCGAAGGTAATTTCGTTATTGGACCTGCCGGCAAATTGTGGAATATATTGCGGGTGGATAACCGCAAGGACTTCAACGAAAAGGCAGCCATGGTGGCGGTTTCTGATGATGGTAAGCAATTAAGCTTTGATGCTGCTACCGGGTTTGTGCCTTTTGAAGGGGGGAGTAAAAAGTTTGTTATACGATATGATTCTTTATCTCATAGTTACTGGACCCTGACCAATGCTATCCCTCACAAGTATCGCGACAAATATCCCGATCGTAATCCGGCATCCTTCAGAAATGTGCTGGTGTTACGCAGGTCGGCAGATCTCTTGAATTGGGAAGACGTGACGGTGGTATTGGAACATGAAGATGTATTAAAACATGGCTTTCAGTATGTAGACTGGCTTATTGAGGGCAATGATATTATATTTCTATCACGTACTTCTTTTTTCGATGGAAAGGAAGATGCACACAATAACCACGATGCTAATTTTCTGACTTTTCACCGTATTCAGGAGTTCCGTAAAAAATAAGCATTCATGAAACGAATGGGTTTTCGATGGGGACTTTTATCTTTAAATTTATTGTTAGGCATGCATTCTTACAGTCAGCATAGCGGTATCAGGCAACTTACTTTTTCTCCTTCCGGTCATACTTTACATCATAGCGGTGTTTTCTCAAAAGACGGCCAGTGGATCGTTTTTGACGGCAGAAATGAGGATACTAAAATGGGTGAAACTTCGGTTATAGGTATTGTTAATGTACATACAGGCGAAGAACGGATCATTTATCAAACAGCCAATGCATCGGTGTTTGGGCCTGGGGTAGGCGCTGCTTCTTTTAGTCCTGTTGCAGACGAAGTGATCTTTATTCATGGACTCGCAGATGCTTCAAAGGAGTTGCCCTACGCCATCAGTCGACGCACCGGGGTATTGGTAAATATACATAATCCCATGCAGCCGGTATTAATGGATGCGCGTGATATAACAGCACCCTACACGGCGGGGTCACTGCGCGGCGGCACCCATGCACATGCCTGGAGCCCCGATGGTAAGCTCATCAGCTTTACTTATAATGATGCCCTGGTAGAAACAGAGCTTCGCACAGTGGGAGTAATGTTGGATGCTGGTCATGCTGTGACGGTGGATCCTTGTTCAGGCAATAACAGCGGACAAATGTATGCTGCAGTGGTTGCAGACGTAGTGGCTCACCCTTTGCCAGGCTCAGATCAAATCAATAAGGCATTTGATGAATGCTGGATTGGATCTGGTGGCTATGCTAAAAATGAAATGATAGTCCCCTACGCATTAGCGTTCCAGGGAAATACAATGACAGCGGAAGGTGAAATAATTACGGAGATATATGTAGTAGACATCAATACAGCGACGATAATAGCAGATTCAAAAGCTGTTGGCATAGCGGGTAAGCGCCCGGGAGTACCCAAAGGCATACAAGCCCGTCGTATTACCAGAACCTCAAAAGGTTTATCAAAAGTGCGGCACTGGTTACGATCTTCTAAAGATGGCAGGTTTGTTTATGCACTGGCTGACGATGCTGAAGGCAGGGCACAGATCATCCGGTGCGACCTCACAACCGGGTCAATAATGTACCTTACGCATCTTTCCTTCCCGATAGATTATTCATTTAATCTGAATGCTACAGGAGATGCAATCGTATTGATAGGAGATAATAATGTTTACCTGCATGATTTAAATGCCCGGCATACAAGAGCATTGACCCGCAACGGACCCGGAGCGATGAAAATTATTGGAGCTCCCTCGTTTAGCCCGGACGGCAAATTTGTCGTTTATAATCAGTATGTTGCAGATGGAGAATCAAAGATATTGCAGATCATCAAGGTGACTTTATAGCGCTCAGGAATGGCAGTGACCCGCTTCCTACACAGGCTTCCGTGTTAGAATGTTAACGGATCAATAATCTTCCTGGCTTAAACAATTCCGGATCGCTCAATACTATTAATTTTGTTGACTAACAAAGCGATTGCAAGCAAATGAAATAATTATGAGGACCAGAACCGAAAAAAAATTAAACATCACAAAGGATTGGCATCTGTCTAAAGTTCAGCAGGTGGCTGATACTGTCAAAAAAGAGATCGTAAAAGGAGGCTTGAAGAAAGATGATCAGCTTCCCTCTATAAATGATTTCAGCAGAACTTATAATGTGGCACGTGATACGGTGGAGAAGGCCTACCAGATATTGAAAGATCAGAGATATATTGTTTCCATCAAGGGACGAGGTTATTTTGTTAGAGGTGTTCCAGCTAAAAAACTTCGGGTATTGCTGGTGATGAACAAGATCAGCGCCTATAAAAAAATTGTATACAATAGCTTCGTGGAAACACTGGGTGATAAGGCTGTAGTAGACCTTCAGATTCATCATTATCGCCTCGATATTCTAAAAGATATTGTAGAAAGCAGAATGAGCCAATACGATCATTTTGTGATAATGCCGCATTTTACGCACGATACCGATCAAAAGAAAGTAATTGCTTTATTAAAAAATATTCCATCGGGAAAGCTAACGGTTCTGGATAAAAAAATCGCCGGTCTTGATCATTCTGTTGAAGTGTACCAGGACTTTGAGAATGATATTTTTGAGGCCCTGATGTCTCAACCGGAACTGATAGAAAAATATGAAAAACTGGTGGTGATTTTGCGAAGCGATGAGTTTCACCCGCGTGAGATCATAAAAGGTATCAGGAGGTTTTGCCGGAAGCACAACAAGGGCTTTACAGTAGCATCAGGTGCTGAAGAACTGGTGTTGCAACCTGCTACGCTTTACATAGAAACATCTGAGTCTGACCTGGCCCACCTGATGAAAAAAGCAAAAGAGCTGCGGCTTAAGCTGGCTAAAGATATCGGTATTATTTCCTTTAACGAAACTGTTTTAAAAGACCTGCTGCATGTAACTGTTGTGACTACCGACTTTGCAAAAATGGGAGAGGCCGCGGCAGCAAAATTGTTGAAGAATGATAGCCAGCGCTTCAAGGTTCCTTTTAGTTTTATCAGGCGAAAAACAGTGTGATGACTGTCTGCTTTTACTTTGTAGCTACAGTTTTGTGTAAGGAATGCAACAGTTTGGGGAGTCACTGTACTGGTTTTTTATTTTAAGACAGATTGGTACGCAACTTGCGTTAAGCGTTCCTGTAATCTAATTAAAAATAAATACTATGACACAGATGATGATACCTAATGAAATGCAAGTGCGCATAGATTATGAATGTAATGATCTACCTGATTTGATAAAACAACTAAGACCTGTGATATGGGAGGAGGGATCCGGATATTGTTGCCTGTTGGGACCCGACTGCAAAAAGGGTGTGCTCGGATATGGTAAGTCAGTTATTGAGGCTGTAACTGATTGGGAACTGCAGGTTAAAGAACGGATGGCCTGTTACAAGTCAGGAGATGAAGTAACTGGCTTTATAATGAAGGCACTAAATGGCACACTCTCTCCAGCGACTATAAAAAGGCCAATTGCAGCCTGATTGGCAAGATGATATATTCAGCTAACCTATTATAACGATTTGCTTTTAACGCCATCATACATCAGGACACCGGGCTTAATCTTTGGCGCGCTGTAATCTCTCCTGTTCACTGTAACCCGCCAGCTACAATGGTTTCACAAACTTTTTTGCCAAAACTAATCGATAGTGATTAAAACGTCCTATATTTGTCTATCATTTAAGTGGACTAATGTTGTCAACCACCGGCAGCAGACCATCTAAACTAAAAAACAACATGAATAGTTTGAAAATCCCTGCAATTTACTTGCAAGAATGTGCTATTAATTACGAGGTGGACATAATGTTTGAAATATCGCTTTCCGGCGATTCTATTTCACATTGTTGTTGTACCTGCTGAATGTAAGTAACCTCTGTTTGCATTCTTTCACTTTAGTTATCTATAATTTTTAACTGCCGTAAAAGTAGTTGTATTGCTGTGATCTGATGATGGATGGCAGTGTAATCTTCTTTTACTATCAGCGTTAGGCAACGCGCAGTTTTATTACTACCTGACCGGGTCAGTCGCCAGGTCATGTAGGTTATTGTCTGTTGTAAATAGCCGATATAAAAATTACAAATAAATGTTTTCCAAGTTTTACAAAGCCGGCAGTCTTACACTGCTATGTTTATGTCTTTCCCTTATCCAGGGAGTATTGTATGCGCAGAATCCGGCAACTGTCAATTCGGTTCTCGAAGGTACGGTGGTAGATGAAGCTACGGGCCTTCCGCTGGAAGGTGCTAATATTATAATAGAGGGCGTAACCAATCAAACTACTACCGATCAAAAGGGCCGGTTTGAATTAAGAACCGGGCAAAAATTCCCGTATAATATTATTGTCACTTTTGTGGGATATGAAAAGAAGCTGCAGGTAGCCAATGGTTCCCCTGTATCAGTAAAGTTGAAGCCAACGAATAATAACCTCGACGATGTAGTGGTGGTGGGCTATGGTACACAGTCGAGAAAGAACCTGGTAGGCTCTGTAGCTAAAGTAGATCCTACGGATACCAAATTGATACCTGAGGCCAGCTTTGACGCGCAGCTACAGGGAAAGGCTGCAGGAGTGCAGATCAACACCAACACCGGTGTTCCCGGCTCAGACGTTTTCATACGCGTGCGTGGCGCCACTTCTATCAATGCTTCGAATGATCCTTTGTACATTATAGATGGCGTATTTATTAATAACTCCAGTTTGCAAAACATTGCCCAGGAGCGGGGTACCTCTCCTCTGTCTGATATCAACCCGGCTGATATTGAAAGTATCGAGATTTTAAAGGATGCCTCAGCTATAGCCATCTACGGCTCCCGGGGTGCCAATGGTGTTGTGCTGGTGTCAACCAAAAGAGGTAACTATAATCAGAAAACAAGAATTCACTTTAATGGATCTGAAGGTCTTGCCTGGGCACCCGCTGACAGGGTATGGAAAACAACAACTGGCGCAGAACATGCTTCATTAATTAACGAGTATAACCGCAACATGGGAACCCCTGAGCCTTTCAGAGATCCTTCCGTTGTTATCAACGGTGTAGCAGGCCGGGGACTTCCGGAGAATCAGCCAACCTACGACAGGATGAGCTACCTGAACCGCACTGCACAATTGCGTAATTATGATATATCCCTGCAGGGTGGTTCAGAAAAAACCAAATTCTACCTGGGCGGAGGGTATACCAAACAGGAATCGATATGGAAACCTATGTCTTTTGAAAGAGGGGGTTTCAAAGTAAACCTCGATCATAAGATCAATAGCAAAATAACCATTGGTACCAGTAACAGTTTTAGCAAAAGCTACCGCAACCAGGCCCGTCCTGCAAACGGAGCCAATGGCACGCTATTACAGGCTTCCCTGAATATTCCAACTTACCTGCCCATTTTCTCACAGGATGGAACACCGCTGAAATGGGTGAATTTCGACAACATATCGGTGCTTACCAGCACGGTTAATTTATGGTCTAACAGCTACCATTATATCGGTAATGTCTACCTCGACTATAAGATTACACCTAAGCTTACTTTTAAATCGACATTTGGCGTTGACTATAATGACTATGAGGAGAATGAGTATTGGGACACACGCACCATTCTGGGTAATAACGGGGGGCGTGGCACGCAAAGTGTAACTAAAGCAACCACCTCTATCAATGAGCAAACACTAAGCTATAACGATAAGATCGACCGGCATAGCTTTGGTATACTGGTCGGTAACACGCTACAGAACGTAGAAGTGAAGAATGTGTCTGCTACCGGTACTAATTTTCCAAATAATTCTTATACGCAGATCTCTTCTGCCGCCACCCAAACAGCTTCTCAATTCAAAAACAACAGCAACCTGGCTTCTTTCTTCTCAAGGGTAGATTATAACTACGCCAACAAGTATTACACTGAGCTGACTATAAGGGCTGACGGATCGTCTAAGTTTGGTGTCAACAACCGCTGGGGTTATTTTCCCGCAGTTGGCTTTGCATGGCGCGCCAACGAAGAAAACTTTTTTAAGGATAATGTATCGGCCCTGTCTAATCTCAAATTCAGGATCAGTTATGGTACTACGGGTAATCAGAGTGGTATCAATGATTTTGCTTCGCAAGGTTTATGGACGGGGGGATTTGGTTATGCTGACGCTGCTGGTGGAACAGAGTTACCCGGTACAGGTCCCTTGCAAATAGCTAACCCTGATCTTAAATGGGAAAGTACAGAACAGTTTAGTACGGGGGTAGACATAGGATTATTAAAGGATAGGTTGACTATTGAATTTAACTATTATAATAAATATACCAGGGATGCTCTTTTGCTGGTAGCCACTCCCGGTATTTCGGGCTTTTCCTCCTATCTTACCAATTATGGAGAGATCAGCAATAAAGGCTTTGAATTGGCTATTAATTCTGTCAATGTTAAGACCGCCAGGTTCACCTGGAACACCAACCTCAATGTAGCCCGTAATAAAAACACCATTGAAAGAATACCTGCTGATATTCCCTTTGCCGGGCGTGACCTGATCCGTTTGCAGCAAGGCAGCTCGCTTTACTCTTACTGGCTATATAAGCAACTGGGGGTAGATCCGCAAACCGGCGATGCCATTTTTGATGACTATAATAAAGATGGCAAGATCACTGCTGAAGACAGGCAGATTGTTGGTAGCACCTGGCCCAAGCTTTTTGGCGGGCTAACCAATAGTTTCAGTTATAAAGGGATTGATCTGAATGTATTCTTTACCTTCTCTTACGGCAATTCCATCTGGAATCACAACCGAATGCTGGGTGAGACGGGTGGTACCCTTGATGCGGGAAGAGTGTTACTAGCCAGCCAGTTGGATCGCTGGACCACACCGGGCCAGGTTACCGAAACCCCCAGGCTCACAGCCGCTAATTATTCAAGACAGGAGAACAGTCGCTTTTTCGAGGATGCATCCTATTTAAGATTACGCTCATTAACCCTCGGGTATACTTTGCCAAGATCTTTAACAGACCGCATCAATATCAGTAAGGTTCGGTTTTACTTAACGGGTAGTAACCTCCTGCTATTTACTAAATACACCGGTGCTGATCCGGAATCAAACCTCGGAACACAGAATATCCAGGGATATGATTACGGTACGCCTCCTCAGCCACGTACAGTACAGTTTGGACTAAATGTTTCCCTGTAACCCTAATATTTACTCAAATAAGAAGACGATGAAATTGATAATTCCAATCCTTTTTTCAATATCAATAACGCTGGGTTCCTGCAAAAAATACCTGACCGTAGAGCCGGTTAATGCCGTATCCGACGAAACAACCATATTTGATAAAACCTCCAGCGAAACTGCTTTAAGGGCCGTATATCGCCAGATGGGAAACATCGGATATTATGGTGAGAACTATGTCACTTTTGGCTATTTTCCCAGCGGTGATATTAAGAACCTTACCACTGGTGGCTCTGCCAATTTTGTAAATGTAAACTTCAGGTCAGATGATGTATTGTTCAATACTACCTGGGTTGCTATTTATAGTGCGATCAACCGGGCCAACCATGTGATCACGAAAGTGCCTTCGGTTAATGACCCTGCGCTTACAGCTGCCTTAAAAAATCAATACATAGGTGAGGCAAAATTCTTGAGAGCGCTGGCTTATTTCGACCTGGCAAGAGCCTGGGGAGGTGTTCAGATCGTACTGGAGCCAACTACTTCTCTGCAAAACCGGCCTGCTATTAAAAGAAGCTCTCTGGCCGATACCTACGCACAGGTATTGAAAGACTTGGAAGAAGCAGAACTGGTATTGCCCGATGCCGTGAACCGCATCCGGGCTACGCGCAGAACTGTATGGGCTTTGAGAGCACGATTACATCTATATAAAAAAGAATGGGCGCTGGCCGGGGAGTATGCCACAAAGCTGATCGATAAAACTGCAGATTACAGGCTCCTGAAGCCCTATAGCACCTGGTTTGCTAATAATGTGATTGCAACCCAGGAATCTATTTTTGAATTACAATTCAGCCTGCAAAATCCTAATTCCACCCGCCTGCAAATGGCACATTCCTCTAATGGAGGCCAATACCGGTATGCGCCCAACGACCGCTTTGTACAACTGCTCAATAATCCTGCAATAGGCGGAGGTCGTTCTGCTTTAATAGGGAGCATTACGCAAAGTGGCATTACCAATTGGTACGGCAATCTATATTACCGGAAAGACGCTTCTGATCCGGCTTATATTTTAAGGATCGCCGAGATGTACCTTATAAGAGCTGAAGCCAGGGCTCAACTGAATAATTTATCAGCCACTGACGGTGCTCTGTTTGATTTGAACCAGGTGCGCGATCGGGCCGGGATTGCGGCTGCAGCAGCAACCACACAAACTGAAGTTTTAAGGGCGATAGAAGAAGAGCGTAGGTACGAGTTTGCTTTTGAAGCACACCGCTGGTATGACCTGGCAAGAACAGGCCGCGCAAAGGCTGTACTGGAAGCGCTGGATGCCAATGTAAAGGTCGATGATCACGAATACCTGTTCCCGATTCCGGTAACTCAAATTCAATTGGATCCTAACCTGGAACAAAATCCTGGGTACTAAATTTAAAATAAGCATACATGAGCTTTTTAAATCTCTCATCCTCGTTACAATGGAATGGTACCGCCAAATGGGTCTTGCGCTTTCTCTTCCTGTATTTTTTTATCCAGGCCATTCCGCTGGACTATAAGTTTTACCTGGATATTTTTCAGTTTCCTACCGGTGATAAAGGCTTTTACACATTGTTTAAGCTGGCAAACTACACGCCGCGGTTTGGCGCACTAGTAGGTTGTTGGAATTGGCTGGTAATTGCAGGTATTGCTTTGATCGGTACTTTTCTTTGGAAAAAAGTGAACAGGATCAGGAGCGTAGATGATGACAAGTTATATTATTGGCTTCGTGTAATCCTTCGCTACAGGCTCGCACTCGCAGCTATATCCTATGGGCTTATTAAATTGTTTCCATTACAAATGCCTTACCCCAGCCTTGGTAACCTGCATACAGCTTATGGAGATTTTCTGCCCTGGAAAATTTATTTTCATACCACAGCCATAGCGCCTCCATTTGAAGTTTTCCTGGGGGGAGTAGAATTACTTTCAGGGTTTTTATTGCTGTTCAGGAAAACCACCACATTCGGCGCCGGTATTCTGGCAGGATACTATGGAAATGTTTTTGCTTCCAATATCGCTTACAGCATGGGCTATGAGGCCTATAGTTTAGAGCTGACCATTTTTGCTATTGTACTATTTATTTACGATGCGCCACGACTTTACAGTTTACTGGTTGCCGGCAAGTATACAATTGCCAATACCTATCGTCCCGTATTTACTTCAAGGGAGAGGTGGCTTAAGAAAATTGCGCGGCCCCTGATCGCTGTTTTTATTATATGGCTGGGGATTGCAGCTTATCATAATTACACAACAGCTCCTTATAAATATCCCGCTGCACAAGGGTTACCCGGCGCCTACGGGTTTTATAATGTCAGGGTATTTAAATGGAATAACCAGGAAATACCCTATTCTTCAACAGATCTCAACAGGTGGCAGAATGTAGTTTTTGAAAAATGGGCTACACTAAGTATTAAAACGGCAAAGCCCATTATTATTGACGATGGCTTAGGTGACCAGTTTACTGACGATGATCATCAAAGAAACTTTGAATCAGCCGGCGTTGGTGGAAGGCGATATTTTTCTTACGCTTTAGATACCTTGAGCCAAAGACTTTCTCTTGCCAATAAAAACAAGAATCATAACGAAGAACAGTTTCAGCTGAACTATGAGTTAGTGGGTAAGGATACCATCATTATAAGAGGGATCAGTGAAGGGAAGGATTCTGTTTATGCTGAACTGAATAGGATTAGTAAAAAATATCTGTTGTTTGAAGGAAGGCGTAAACCTGTTAAATTATAATGCCATGACTACAGGCAATAAAATCAATAACCCCGCATCTGCAGTATGGAGTCCGTCTCAGAAATTTATATTCCGGGTATGCTTTGTGTTCTTTTTAATAATGATCATACCAACGGATGCAAAGTATTATCAGAAATGGGTAACAACAGACTGGGAGCATCTGCACATAAGGGATATGGGTTCTTTAAGCGGTTCAAGCTTTAAGGTCATCGAAGTGGCCACAAAAAGACCGGGAGGAAATGACACAGGCGGGGCACCTGAAAAAAAACAGTATGATTATGTGATCTATCCCGAAACAGGAGAATACGGCGCCTGGAGCTATATCAACTGGTTTATAGCATGGGTACTGGGAGTAGCAGGTGCTTTAATATGGACCTTGCTGGATCGTAAATCAAAAAATTATAACCAGCTCTACTATTTCCTGGAAGTGTTGGTAAGTTATGCGATGATCGTAAGATTACAGGGACTTACTTTTTCCAAAATATTTCCCTCGCAAATGCCCGATCTGGCGTTGACTCAGTTAAATACTCCATTTGGGGACTTTGTAGCGCAGAAGTTGTATTGGATACAGTTTAGCTTTGTTCATAATTTTGAACGCTATGCCGGGTATGCCGAGCTGGTGATCATGTTTGCACTTTTATTCAGGCAAACCAGGGCTATAGGAGCCGCCCTGGGTATTGCCATGATTGGCGTGATTGCACTGGCCAATCATACTTATGACGGAGGGATTCACTTATTGGCATCTTTTTATATAATAGGCGGGGTTTTCGTACTATGGAGGTATTTACCACCTATCTGGAACCTCATTGTTCATGAAAAAAGCACCACACTAAAAATAGTTTATTATCCATTCAGCAGGCCCTGGGAGAAATGGTTTCGGATTGCCTTCAAGAGTTTTATTTTTTTATTCTTCTTTGTAATAAGTGCTTACCTGCATTGGGATAACTATCACAACGATTCTTATAAAGTGCCTCAGAACCCTGGGTTAACCAATGCCAGGGGACTTTATACCGTTACAGATTTTAAAGTGAATGATACCGTGGTTTCTTATGCTCCTGTAGATTCTCTACGCTGGCAGGATGTAACGCTGGAGAAATGGTCTACACTATCGTTTACCGTATTCAACACTTTCGATATACATGGCGAGGCGGGCAGAGGTAAGCAGTATAAAGATATTGACAGAACGTATGAGTCGGCGGGTACCGGTGGTGGGCGAAGACATTTTTATTATGAAATAGACAGTGTCAATAAAATCATAACGCTGAAGAATAAAAACAAAGTGTACGAAAGCCAGGTGCTGCGGCTGCACTATCAACGTCCGGATGCAAACGAAATATTGTTGAAAGGGAATAATGAATATGGACAGCCGATCTCTATGCTTTTAACAAAGAGACCCAAACAATACCTTGTATACCAGGATCGTGGTCAACAAAATATCTGGACACCCTAGAAATAGCTGATATGAAAGACGGTATATCCACTTTAGAGCAGTCCATAACCCATATCGAACAACCGGGCACGCAGCCTTGGACTACAACGCAGAAGTCAGTTTTTCGCTTTGCCTTCATTTTTTTTACGATCATGAGTGTGCCTACTGACTACGGCTACTATGTGATGTTGCTGCATTTTGATTGGCTGAATTTAAATTACCGCCATCTTACAGAGTTAGCAGCTTTTTTTAATCCACAGTTTTTAAATGTATATTCAGAAAGCGGGTTCTTCGGCCTCGCCAGCTATATCAATTGGGTGCTGGTAGCAGGTGTGTCTTTATTGGGTGCTGTAATATGGAGCCAATTCGACAGAAAGAGATTTTCCTATAATGACCTGTATTACCTGGTAAGAGTTTTTGCGCGTTACCGGGTTGCCTATGCCGGTATCAGCTGGGGATACAAGAAATTATTTGTAATGCAGATGCCGGAGCAATTTGAAGCCATCTGGAATACGAACCTTATAGATTTTTTGGTGAAGAGATTGTACTGGGAGGTATTGAGTGTAGCGCCTGTTTATGAAGTGTGGCTGGGCTTTGCTGAGTTTATCGCTGGTTTTTTATTATTATTCAGGCGCACTACAGCCATAGGAGCGGCATTGGCTTTTGTAGTATTTGGAAATATTGCCATATCCAATCATGCGTATGATATAGGAGAGCACGTGCCCAGTGCCTTAATGGCATTATTAGCATTATTCGTTTTGTGGCAATATCTTCCCTATATTTATCGGGTATTGATCAGAGAGGAGCATGCTATAGTGCCATTGTATTACCCGGTATTAAGCAAATGGCAGCGCTGGGCTCGTACAGGGCTTAAGATTGTCTTTAACTTTGTATTGGTAGTTTTGTTCGCCTGGTATGAAGTGAAAGCAGTTAGGATGAATGATTTTTATAAGCTTCCGAATACGCCCGGGTTAGCCAATAGTAGCGGAATTTACCAGGTAAAGGTATTTAAGCGGAATGGCGTGGAGCATCCTTACAATCCTTTGGATACAGCCAGGTGGCAGGATGTTGTGTTTGAAAACTGGTCTTCGATAGGTATAAGATATGTGCATAAGCCTCAGCAGATGGCCATGTTTTCTGCCGGCAGCTATCCCAGGGTAGGGGAGCCTTATGATGGAATACTGCATTTCGATTGGAGAGGGGATCTGAGAAGATATCACCTCGAAGCCAATGGCGAATTTTCAAAAGAGCAAAAATGGCCGCGGGATATAAAGATTGATTGGGAGTTCTCGGGTATGCAGGGCAGGGTATTTTATTATTACGAGGCAGATACGGCCAGTAACAGGCTGGAGTTGATCAACAAAAACAGGTATCATAGAGCAGAGAAAATGACATTTGATTTTACACGCCCCGACCCGCAAACCATCATACTATGGGGAGTAGACGATCGAAAGGATTCTATTTATGCGGAATTATATAAAAGCAATCAAACACATCCGTTATTAAATAAAAAATAATAGTGCCGGAACTTTTAGGTGAGTTCTAAGAAACGATAGATATGAAAAAAACAAGTGTATTAACTGAAGATTGGGCTGCCGTTGTGATCGGCTTTTTTATTATCATTGTCACTGTTTGGGGACTTAAAATAGCAGCGCCGGCGTTTAAATGGGCTGATACCCAAAGCCTTCTATCGGGCGTGTTAACGAGCGATAACTTCCTGAAATTACTGATCCAGTTTATATTCGTTTATCTCATCGCAATAACCGGTGCTATATTGATGGGTAAACCTGTTGGGGGCATTGCAAAATCGCTGCCTGTTGTTTACATTATAACTATAATAGCATCTATAGCCGGAGGTTACGAAGGGATTAAAACCCTGAACCTCGAAACCGTTATTTTTTGCCTGTTCCTTGGACTGCTGATCCGTAACCTGGTAAAGCTTCCCGACTGGTTCTACCAGTCGCTTTCGTCAGAGTTTTTTGTAAAGATCGGACTGGTACTGCTGGGTATCAGTGTAATATTCTCCGACATCCTGAAAGCAGGATCCCTGGGTTTGATCCAATCCTTGCTGGTGGTACTTTCCGTATGGTATTTTTCTTTCTGGCTTTGCAAGCGGATGAAGGTGGATAAAGAACTGACCATGATGTTGTCCAGCGCTGTATCCATCTGTGGGGTATCTGCAGCCATAGCTACATCTGGTGCTATTAAAGGCGATTCAAAGAAATTGTCGTTGGTGGTATCATTGGTGTTGATCACGGCTGTGCCGATGATGATATTTATGCCATGGATCGCACACCAACTGGGCCTAAGCGAAGAGGTTACCGGCGCCTGGCTGGGTGGTACTATTGATACTACCGGAGCTGTAGTGGCTTCAGGAACATTGGTGGGAGAGACTGCTTTAAAAATAAGCACCATTGTGAAATTTTCACAGAATGTGTTGTTAGGTATTGCAGCATTCGCTATTTCTATTTATTGGTCTTATACGAAAAAGGATGTGAGTGAGCAGGAGAAGCCCACCCTTAGAATTATATGGGAGCGCTTCCCCAAGTTTGTCTTGGGCTTTATATTGGTGTCTGTTATCTTTTCTTTCTTTGTGAGCGCTGAAGTGACAGAAGCGGTTAAGCCGCAGCTAAAAAGCATACAGGGTTTTTGGTTTGCTTTAGCATTTACCTGTATCGGCCTGGAAACTAATTTCAGGGATTTATTTGGTACGCATAACCGCAAGCCCTTGCTGGCATTTTTAGGCGCTCAGACTTTTAATATCTTTATTACCCTGATTATAGCCTACCTGCTTTTCAGAAATGCATAAGCTGCCGTTGCCGCAAAAAATGTGGTGCTGTCTGTAATAGTAGTGGCTGAGCAGCAAGGTTAACCTGCCAGGCACTAATCAATACAAATGGCTTCAAAGTCTTTCTCTCCCTGGAGAAAGGTAATTTTAGCTGCCTTCCTACCTGGTTTAGTTACAAATGTGAATCTTACCCCGGGTATCTCAACGAACTCAAAATCCCTGTTGGTTACAAAAAGTGCTTTGTAATTGACAGCAGGGAATCTGCTTTGACGCATGTATCGGTTTTTATTCTTTAAACTCACGTTAATGGTGTCATTAGTCAGCTTGTAATTTCCGGTGAACAATGCCAGTTCCATCAGCAGGTAGCGTTACCGTTTTCCTGATTGATGGCGTATAGACCCCCTCCCAGTTGTATACGATAGTAGGGAATAATGCCCGGTCGAGCTGATTTTAGTTCTATTTTTGCCGCAAATTGTATAAAGCATTATGGGGTATAGCAGTTTGGCAGCTTGTGTAGCAGACCTGGAAAAAAATGGTCATTTGGTACGTATTAAAGAAGAAGTAGATCCTTACCTGGAAATGGCTGCTATTCACATGCGGGTTTATGATGTACAGGGCCCGGCTCTCTATTTTGAAAACATAAAAGGCAGCAAATTTCCAGCTGTTTCCAATCTTTTTGGCACACTGGATCGTGCACGATTTATGTTTCGCGATTCGCTGGACCATGTGAAGAAGCTGGTGGATGTGAAGATGAATCCTATGTCGGTGCTCAAGAAACCGTTGAATTATATTGGATCTTCTATGACTGCGCTGGGTGCCCTGCCCTGGAAAAAGAGAGCGAATGCCCCCATTTTATACGGGCAAACAACAATTACAGAATTGCCTCAGGTGGTGAACTGGCCCATGGATGGTGGCGCATTTGTAACCATGCCGCAGGTATATTCAGAAGATATCACCCAACCTGGTATTATGCATGCCAATCTCGGTATGTACCGCATACAGCTATCCGGCAACGATTATATTCCCGATAAAGAAATTGGCCTGCATTATCAATTACATAGAGGTATAGGCGTGCATCAGACAAAAGCCAATGCTTTAGGCAAGCCTTTAAAGGTCTCCATCTTTGTAGGTGGACCGCCTTCACACCCTTTATCGGCGGTGATGCCCTTACCCGAAGGGCTTTCTGAGATGATCTTTGCCGGAGCACTGGGTAACCGGCGCTTCCGTTATTTTTATGATGATGAGGGCTTTTGCATTTCTGCCGATGCAGACTTTGTAATAACAGGAACTGTTTACCCCAACGAGAATAAACCGGAGGGACCTTTCGGAGACCATATAGGCTACTACTCGTTAACGCATCCTTTTCCTTTGATGAAAGTGCATAAGGTATATCATAAGAAAGACCCTATCTGGTCATTTACCGTGGTGGGACGGCCTCCCCAGGAAGATACCAGTTTTGGTGCGCTCATTCATGAAATAACGGGTTCTGCCATTCCACAGGAAATAAACGGGCTGCATGCAGTACATGCGGTAGATGCGGCTGGCGTTCATCCGTTGCTATTTGCAATAGGAAGCGAACGTTATACCCCATACCAAAAAACAGAACGTCCGCAAGAACTTTTAACGATCGCTAACCAGATATTAGGTAAAAACCAGCTAAGCCTGGCCAAATACCTCTTTATAGCTTCGCATGCTGATGATCCGGCTTTGGATATTCATGATGTGGCTGGCTTTTTGGGGCACATGCTAGAACGAATTGACTGGACCCGCGACGTACATTTTCAAACCAATACCACTATCGATACGCTGGATTATACCGGCGACGGTTTAAACGCAGGATCCAAAGTAGTTTTTGCTGCCGTGGGTGCTCCTCAATATCAACTGGCAAAGGAATTACCTGCCGGTATTAATTTACCTCAGCCTTTTGTTCATGCCAGAATAGCGTTGCCGGGTATAATGGTGGTAGATGGAGCAAGGTTTACAACATATACGGAGGAAACAACAATTATTGAAAGCTGGACCAGGCATATCACCGCCGATTCTCTTACAGGAATACGGTTGATTGTAATAGCTGATGATGCCGGTTTCACTGCCGCCACGGATGATAACCTGGTTTGGGTAGCATTTACACGGAGCAATCCCGCTTATGACATTTATGGGGTTGACAGTTTTACGGAATTCAAGCATTGGGGATGCCGGGGACCATTGATTATAGACGCCCGTACCAAACCACATCATGCACCTGCACTGATAAAAGATCCGGCTGTAGAACGCAGGGTAGACCTGCTGGGTGAAAAGGGTGCCTCATTGCACGGGATTATATAAACTATTGAGGGCTATCTTGCTTTAGGTCACGCATTGGGCGTGCAGGACTAAGAGTAAAAGACCGTCAACTTTTTTCAGAATGAGTCAGGTTGTGTCAGGAAATACTGTGTCATAAAAAAGTGACACAACAAAATATGACACTGATTTTTGTGTCCGATTTTAGCTGTTTTTTAGATTGTGACACAAGGATATTTGCGTAACTTGTTGTAGATTGAAGCAAATTGTTACCTATGCGAAGCCTGAGAAATGTCTTACAATTTACCCAACAGGAAATAGCCCTGTTGCTGGGGGTATCCAGAAGTAGTATTACGATGTATGAGAACGGGCACCGGGAACTGACGGCTTCTGCGAGTAGCCTGGAGACCTTGTTGACGAAATGCTATGCAGTTGCCTGTAAGAAACCAAATGGACCAGGAAATGAGAATCAGGATGAAGCAATTCAGGCTGCGATTAAAAAGGATCTGGATTATGAGCTAAGCAAAGCAATGCATTACATTGATGAGTATAAGGCTGCCCTGAAAAAGATGAAAGCAAATTATTTACAGCTTCAGTTAAAACTGGCAACTTTAAAGGATTTTAAAAATTGCCTGGAAATAGACAGTCGGCTAATGCAACCGGGCAGCAATGAGCTCAACAACACATTGAAACGTATCAGGCATGTTCAGCATTTTGAAGAAGAAACCCGTCTGCAACAGAAAGGCTGTGAGCCGGCCAGGCAGTTACAGCTGCAATACCTGCTGGATTGCCAGCTGGCACAGAAGCAGGCTGCTGAGAGAATATTGAAACGAATAATATAGCAGAAATACTACCGATCTCTTTTACTCCACAACCCACCAGGAATAAGAATCGGGCTGCAATAAGACTTTGATGGTTGCTTCATAGTTCCGGTTGAGCACATAGTTTTTCGAGATGCCTTCTTTTTCCCTTATTTGGGCAGTTTGTGTAAGACCGGTATAGTATAAAGGTACTTTGATCTCTTTTTCTATTTTTTCACGGGTGGGGTTAAAAAGCAGCATCAATCCCCTGGTTTTTAAAGCCGGGTTTACATGCAGAATGCCATCCCAGTCGCGGCCGTCAGCACGGCGAAGATGTACGATGCCTGAATTAAGGATCTCCCGGTATTGCTTATACCAATTGATGACTTTTACAACCATGGCCCTGGTGGTGTCGTTATCGTACAGTCGCGGGCCGCGATAGCAGGCCTGTACACCTGCGCCATAATACTGCATCATGAGCTGTTCGTAATCGGGTAAATGTTCGGACAGTGGTTCCAGTATCGTTTCGGGACCACCGCCCTGGTAGCGGGTCAGGGGCACAAACCCCCAGCCCATGGAAGGTAATTTGTCCCATGTGCCGTCATAAATATTCTGGCGGTTCAATAGCTTTTGGTTGCTGCGCGGTAAACTGAAATTAACTTCCCGGTATCCCAGTGCTATTTTGTTGGTGCCATCTAAAAAGTACCAATCGGGGGCATTAATATATATGCCCCGCCTGTTAAGCCATTGGTACAATTCTTTTTGTATTTCCATTTGCCGCCACTGGCTGTCATCTAGTCCTTTGTGTCCGGGGTGCGTAATGGAAGCACATCGGTCGCCCGGATAGGGACCATCGTTTTCCCATATATCGAAGCTGGTGGACCTAAAGAAGGTTTTTATTTTATCGCGGTAGCCCAGGCCCCAATTACTGCCAAAGCAGGGTGCATTGCCAAAAAATGCACCACCGGGTTTGCCGGTACGTGCATCTATTACATCATCCGCATCGCTTATTTTCCTTGAGCTAAACAGGGAGTAGCCACCTATTTTTATACTTTTCTGATGAGCATAATCAGCCAGGTTTTTCCAGCGCAATAGATTCTCTTTCGAAGTGTCTTCCATATTTATATGGCTTCCAAAACTCAATATCAGTGCTTCATAGCCTGTGTTAACACATTGGTCAACCGCTGATTTCACTTCTTCATCGGTTTTACTTACCAGGTGCATAAAAATGGGGTTGCCCGTGGTCCAGGGAGCGATAGTACGATACATTTGTTGTATCGACAGCCCACGTCTCTCCCGGTCGTAGCTATCCATAGCGAGCTCGTAAGTTCTCACCGAAATAAAATGGTCGCCTGGCTTCATTTCAATACCGGGCGCATATTCAGGGTACACTTCCAGCAGGCAGGGCGTCTGAAAATCGTAGTTGACCTGCGAAGTGTAGGTGGAGTCAGTTTTCCAGTGCATAGTCTGGTCACTCAGGTCATAGCGCATAGCATTATTAAAAGCGTAATTGCTTTCAATATAAAGGCCCTGTGGTTTTTTCATTTGCTCAGGCTTTCCCACCACGGCACTTTGTTCTTCTACCATGCCCAGTACTTCATTAACCACACGGTCAAGTTGTATTGGTTTTCCGGAATGGTTAGTCAGGCTAAGCCATTTGCAGATCAGCGGTATGCCATCATATAATTCATAGTTGACGGTTACGGTGATTCCTTTTAATTCATCAAGACCAGATATATAGTGAAACTGAACCAGTTTTCCTGTAGCTGCCGTATGATTAGTGGCCCATACCCTGGAAGCAGCATTCAGATAGGGGGGCAGCTCTTTTACTTCGTATCGCAATAATTGAAAGTCGCTATCGTCTTCTTTCATACCATCTACCCAGGCCGGAAGCAGGTAGGCATTTTCTTTTTGTCCATATAAACCTCCTACACGATGCGTTCGCCCGTTTATGGTTAGTATCGCTTCCGGTTTAACGGAGCGCAGCAATTGTTGCCCCGTGCTCATATTCGTATAATCTGTACAGGCCGTATTGGGAGTAAGCCGGAAAACTCTTTTTACAAGTCCATTATACAATACAAGATCTTTTTTATCAGGAGTAAGGTATAGGGCAGCTTTTTGCGTAACGGGAGACAGAAGCCAGTCTTTGGAAAATAACCCGGGCACTTTGTTCCACACAGGAAGTGGGGCCTGGCTGCGGGCAATAATGCCGCAAAAAATAAACAAAGAGATCAACAAAACGTATTTTTTCATGGCAATTGTTGGGTTGGCAAATATACCTGTTTTACCTGCAGTTCGTCATCAATCTATTTTAATGGTACCGTTTATTTAAAATGATGAAAGTTGTATCTTAAAGCAAAAATAGCCTCACAAATGTCTAAAGAAAGCCACAGGTTAAATGAAGGAATAAAGAAACTTATTTACAGCTTACTTCCCGGGTTAGCCGCTTTTTTTGCATTGTTTCAATTAACAGTTAGTGCCCGCCTGATTATTGCCTGGGATGTTTTTAGTGTGGTGCTGCTGTTGTTTTACTGGACAGTATTTTTTAAAACAGATGAGAACAAATTACCCCGGATTGTTGCAACAGAAGATGATGGCGTAAAGATCATCTTTTCCATTGTGCTGGTAGCTGTTTGCGTTAGTTTCCTCGGTGTTATATTATTGTACCAGATACAGGAGGACGCATCTAATTATAAATTGTTGCAGGCGTTTATTTCCCTGTCGGCCATTGTATGTTCCTGGGTTTTGCTACATACCATTTTTACTACCAGGTATGCAGACCTCTATTTTAAAGATCGCAGGCGACGGAATCATGGTGATGATACGGAAGCATTAATGTTCCCTTCCCCCGAAAAGCCCGATTACCTTGATTTTGCGTATTTTTCTTTTGTGATTGGTATGACCTTCCAGGTTTCTGATGTACAGATTAACTCAAAGACTATCCGGAGATTCGTATTGTTACATAGCCTTATTTCTTTTGCATTCAATACCATTATAGTTGCCCTCACCATTAACCTGGTAATAGGTGCCGCCAAATAAACCGGAAACCTAATGCCTGTTGCAGCTATATATCCGGCCGGATGTTAAAATCACATTGCCGCTACATATAAAATACATTGAATTTGTGACCATCAGGGTCGGCAAATACGAATCCATAGTAGCCAACTCCAAATGCTTCAGGTTCAGAAACAACTGTTCCTCCCGCTGCTCTTACGGTAATTGCCCAATCGTCAACATCTTCTTTAGTTTCGGCAGCAAGGGTGAAGATGATTTCATTGCCATCCCGGGCGTCAACAATGTGGCCCTTGAGGTTGGGTTCCAGTACATCTTTCAAAAAGAAATGAATAATAAAATTGTCTTCGCCAAAAAAGAAGCTAGTTAATTGATCTGAAGCACCGTTAGCTTTAAAACCAAGTTGTGAGTAGAACCTGGTGGTTCGCTGCAGGTCAGCGATACCAAAATTAGCCCATATTTTTTTTGTTTTCATAAAAGATGATTTAAAATGATGATATTCCGATCAAGCTGTTTTAAGTGTGCTGCATGTTTGTTATTACTAAGGTAGATCATAGATTTGAATAACATCAACCGGGCTAATTGAAGTTTGGCATCTTTATTGCCATTATAGCAATAGAACTTTTATCCTTAGAAAATTAATCCGTTAACTATGAAACGCAAAGTTGATGTTGAGCATCGGGTGATGCAAAAGGGTATTATTTGATGAATCAGCATATTACTGGAAGTGAAGCGGGCTTGCCCGCTTTATTTTTTTCTTAGGTTGTAAGGACATTTTCTTTAAGTTATTGTTCCCGATTTTACCTTCATGGCAAAGTGGCCTCACTTATCGCTTTCTAATTTGTATTAATTATGAAGCTACTGTAATAAAATGCTCAAATTTGCGTTTATATAGTAGTTGACGACCAATAAGTCGCTCTCCATACTTAGGAGGATATTATTGATTCCAGTCGTAAAGATTTCGCCGATCTTCTATTAATACAGAGCTTCTGTCTTATAATAATTTTTCTGTTAATTAAAACTTACAGGTGGATTTAGTCTTTCCATCATTTTGGGAAGTATTTTAAATACTTTTTATGAAGCGTATTATAGTAATAGACGATGATGAAAATATCCGGGAAATCTTTCATATTGCTTTCGCTGATAGCTATCATGTCAGCAGTTTCGCTGATGGTGATACTATTTTGAACCGTCGGACAGCCGCACCCCATCTTTTTATTCTTGACCGGATGCACCTCGGTTCAGCTGGTCTCGACCTATGTCGATTCATCAAAACAGATCCGTTATATAGCCGAACACCTGTTATGATACTCTCTGCCATGCAAAACATATTTACGTTGGGCAAAGCTGCAGGTGCCGATGTCGTAATAGAAAAACCATTCTGTTTAAATTACCTGCAGCAACAGTTAGAAATATATGCGGTGTAATTGTAAGACCTACCTTAGTCCTGTTAGTCAGCAACAGTGAACAATAATTTTAATATCTTGCCGGGAATAAAATTGTAAACATTCTGACGATGCGCAAGATAGCCACCTTTATTCTCACTAACCTCCTCATGTTGACAGGTTTCTCCCAGGAAAAAATAGACTTATATCCCGATAACCAAATTCCTTTTGCCAAAGAAGGTACAGAAGTGCCAACGATTACCGTATTTCGTCCATCAAAAAATACAGCAAAGGGAACGGCTGTTGTTGTATGTTCCGGTGGAGGATACGGAGGAAGGGCTAATACGGTAGAAGGAATTCCTGCTTGTAAGAAGCTTAATGAGGCTGGTATAACAGCTTTCCTTGTAGATTACAGGGTACCCAACGATAAAAAGATGGATCATAAGGAATGGGTACCATTAGCTGATGCGCAGCGCGCGATACAATATGTGAGAGAAAACGCCCGCTTATATAAAATAGACGCTAACAGGATTGGCATCATGGGCTTTTCTGCCGGCGGACATTTGGTATCTACTGTAGGCACTCAATTTACGGAGACAAAATTGCAGAATCCTAAAGGAACAAGCCTGAGACCGGATTTTATGATCCTTGTTTACCCGGTGATCAGCTTTGCTGATAGCCTGGCGCATTTGGGTTCCAGGAAAAACCTCGTAGGACCCGATATCACGCAGGACAAGATCCGTAAATATTCAAGTGAGCTAAATGTAACAGAGCAAACACCACCAACTTATATAACCTCGGGTATGGATGATAAAGTGGTAGACGTAAAAAATTGCCTGTATTTTTCTGCAGCGCTAAAACAGAAAAACGTGCCGGTAGAATTATTCTTGTATGAGAAGGGAAAACATGGTTATGGTGTATTCAATAAAGAGGCATCTCTTCAATGGATTGATGATTGCATCAGCTGGATAAAAGGGGAGCCTTACAAAAGGAAACAGTAGTTGTCAGCTGTTCTTTGCAAAATAATATTACAAACAAAACCACCCTGTTTTAATATTGGGTATTCATTCCAGCCTTTAGCTGTACCCGGTATTGCTATCCGGGTTTAGCGTGCTCTATCGGTGCATTAACGTGTTATTAAATAAGCATGTTTATTTGATTTTAATGACGTTGAGTGTTATTGAATGGAGCTTATCCTGTTAAGAAAGTATAGATTTTCAACGTGAAAGTGAAATAAAATAGCAGGCGATTGCAATATTTTTGTGTCCACATCCAACGGTTTTGTGCCGGATAAGGTGTAACGGTTTGCTGTTATAATGGCCGCCATCGTTATCCTTTAAAAATGAACCTGCGCTTTACCACAAAATAGCTTTCGCAACGGGAAAGCTTGCCGTAGTTGTAGCTGTTTTTTTTTCGGTGCAGGAATTAAGAAATCTAACGATCAAACAAGAGGGTTAAAAAACAATATACTAAATGTTATACATGAAAAAAATGATAGGCGCAGCCTTAATATTGGCATTTTGCATTAATTCTAATGCCCAAAAAGGCTGGCAGTCGCTATTTGACGGGAAGACGCTGACTGGGTGGAATAAAGTGGCCGGCGCAGCCAAATATGTGATAGAAGATAATGCTATCGTTGGTATTACGGTAGTCAATACGCCTAATACTTTTTTGCTTACCGATAAAATATACAGTGACTTTATCCTCGAGCTGGAAGTAAAAATAGAAGACAAGGCTACTAATTCGGGCATACAATTCAGAAGTAATTACGATGCATCAGGCGCCAATGGCAAAGGAAAGGTTTCCGGATATCAATACGAGCTGGATCCCTCGCCCAGGGCCTGGACAGGTGGGATATATGATGAAGCACGCAGGGGTTGGTTGTATCCGCTTGACTTAAATGATGCAGCAAGGATGGCCTACAAAACAGGGCAATATAATAAGGTCAGAATTGAATGCAAGGGGGCAATAACGCAAACCTTTGTCAATGGTACACCGGCAGCTATCCTTGTGGATACAATGAACACCAGTGGGTACATAGCTTTACAGGTGCATAGCATAGGTGCCAGCAAGGTAGGGGGACAAAAGATATACTGGAAGAATATCAGGGTTAATACCAGCGATGTAAAGTTATCGCCTGTAAAAAATGTTTATACAGTTAACAATATCCCTAATAATTTATCATCGCCGGAAAAAAGCCAGGGCTGGTCTTTATTGTTCGACGGAAAAACCTTCAACGGCTGGCGCAGTGCCAGGGGAAACAGCTTTCCTTCTAAGGGTTGGGGTATCGAAGACGGCGCTTTAAAAGTGCTTCCTTCGGATGGTGCGGAATCTACCAATGGAGGTGATATTGTAACCAGCAAACAGTACGCTGCATTTGATCTCACCTTTCAATTTAAATTAACACCTGGTGCCAATAGTGGCGTGAAATATTTTGTGACTTTACAAGAACAGAGTGACGGATCAGCCATAGGCCCTGAATACCAGATATTGGATGATAAGCTGCACCCTGATGCCAAATTGGGAAAAGATGGTAATCGTACGATGGCCTCGCTATACGATCTCATTGCCTCTAAAAAAGACCCCAGGGCTTTCAAGGCCATTGGTCAATGGAATACAGGAAGAGTACTGGCGCAAAAAAACGGACAGGTAACTTATTTTCTGAATGGAATACCGTTGGTTGAATTTGTAAGAGGTTCGGAAGATTTTAGAAAATTAGTAGCCGGGAGCAAATACAAGAACTGGAGTCATTTTGGAGAAGCGCCTAAAGGTCATATTCTTTTGCAGGATCATGGGAATGAGGTGAGTTTCAGAAGTATAAAAATCAGGAATTTATAGAAATAGCCGACTGGTAAAAAAGTGTAAATCAGTAAATGTTATATTCAAATGGGTTCAATAAAAAACAATAATAGCCGGCGTGATTTTATAAGGAAAACATCGCTGAGCGCCACAGGACTTATTCTGCTGCCATCATTTCTAAAAGCATCAAAGGGCCTGATAGCAGGCGCTAATGAAAAAGTGAATCTAGCCTGCATAGGGATTGGAAACAGGGGTGGCGAAATTATCGGAGAGTTCGGTAAAACGGGACTGGCCAATATTGTGGCCTTATGTGATGTGGATATGGGCGCTCCTCAAACCGCCAAAGTGATGAATATGTTTCCTGCCGCCAAAAGATTCCAGGATTTTAGAAAGATGTTTGATCAAATGGGTAACCAGATAGATGCTGTTTGCATCGGCGTGCCCGATCATTCTCACTTCCCCATTACCATGCATGCGATGATGCTGGGAAAACACGTGTATGTTGAAAAGCCCCTGGCCCGTACGTTTCGCGAAAATGAGCTGTTAATGAAAGCTGCCAGGAAATATAACAAGGTGGTTACTCAAATGGGGAACCAGGGACATTCGGAAGCTAATTATTTTCAGTTCAAAACATGGGTGGATTCCGGCATTATAAAAGATGTAACTAAGATTACAGCACACATGAACAGTCCGCGTCGCTGGCATGGCTGGGATCCTGCCATTAAAAGCTTGCCCGCAATGGAATCTACCCCAGCCACGTTAGACTGGGATTTGTGGCATAGCGCTGTTCGCAAACAGCATGACTATAACAAAGACTTTATCAACGGGCAATGGAGATGCTGGTACGACTTTGGGATGGGCGCATTAGGCGACTGGGGCGCTCATATACTGGATACTGCACACCAGTTCCTGGACTTAGGTCTGCCGGAGGAAGTCAATTCATTGAAATCAACCGGTCACAATAATTTTTTCTTTCCTATGTCAAGTACCATTGAATTTAAGTTTCCTAAAAGAGGAGATAAGCCGCCTGTAACGATTACCTGGTACGATGGCATTGATAATCTTCCGCCCATACCCGAGGGTTACGGAGTTTCGGGGCTCGATCCCAATATACCACCACCAAGCACCGGAACAATGGAGCCGGTTAAACTGAACCCCGGTAAGATCATCTACTCTAAAGACCTTACGTTTAAAGGCGCATCACATGGCAGTACATTATCGATCATTCCGGAGGATAAAGCTAGAGATATGCAATCGCAGCTACCGCAAGTGCCGCTGTCAACGTCCAATCATTATAAGAACTTTTTACTGGCCTGCAAGGGATTGGAAGAAACCCGCTCGCCATTTGAAATAGCGGGCACGCTTAGCCAGGTTTTTTCATTGGGTGTATTGGCGCAGCAAACTAACGGACAGCTGAGTTTTGACAGAAATAAAAAGAAAATTACCAATCACAGCATAGCCAATTCACTGCTCGAAGGACCTCCTCCCAGAAAGGGTTGGGAACAATACTATAAGGTTTAGGTCCTGTTATTGATATTTGTATTTAAAAGCACTTTATTTGGAACCATAGCGTATCTGAACATCATCCTGATGACTAGGTACGCTACTTTTTTTATAGCAGGCCTGCAAGGCTTAAAATCTATTGTACAGATGATCTCGTCAGAAGAACTATAGGTCGTCATCACTCAACCTTGTTACTTAGAAAACGCATGCGGTATTCTTTGGGGATCAATCCATGGATCTTCCTGAAGTGACGATAAAAGTTGGACAGGTTATCGAACCCGCTTTTATACCCGATTTCAGAAATGGAAAATTGATTTTCTGTAATCAGCTTACAGGCATGCGCTATCCTCACCTCCGTTACATAGTCGGTAAAGGTTTTTCGTGTATGGGTCTTAAAATACCTGGAGAAGGCAGGTACACTCATATTCAGTTGTTGGGCAATGGTGTCCACATATATTTTTTGCTTAAAGTTTTTTAAGATAAACTCTATAGCTTGCGTGATCTTTTGTGTTTTGTCATTGCTCCTGGCCGAAAAATCAAAAGTTAGCAGCTGTTCCAGCTCTTTGCTCTCAGAAAGAATGATCAGCATTTCCAACAGGCTGACCAGACGTTGCGGAGGTGTTTCATCCCGCATAGCATAGAGTTTATTGATAATAATTTCTTTGGTGGTTCCCTGTATTTCCAAAACATAGCAGCACCGTTCCAGTAGTGTTTTTACCTGCTTCATTTCAGGTATCATCAAAAAATCTCTTCCCAGGAAATCTTCGGTAAAGTGAATAAAGATAGATTGCGCATAAAGTGTGTCCTTTTGATGGTAGAATATATCATCGTTCCTGTAAAAATGAGGAACTTGTGGGCCTATCAGGCAAAGATCTCCATCTTCAAAGCGGCTTACATTATCACCTATAAATCTTGTTCCGGTGCTCTTATCTATTAGCACCAGTTCGAATTCTTTATGAAAATGCCACTGCATAGGGAAAAATTCCATAATGAGCTCTTTATAGATAAAGCTGGCATCAGGATTTACAGGCAATTTATGGAGTTGGGGTTTCAAATCAATCGTTTTTATCGGAAAAACCAGTACAAGGTGTAAAAATATTTGTTTTGTATATTAAGCAGTCAATATATTGCCGTTTATTGTTAATAAAGTATACAATTTATGCAAAATAGTGAAGGAAACGGGTATTTTAAAAAGATATTTTTGTCTTCCAATAACGATACTTGTTCCTTAATTATTAAAGCGATTTTTTTGTCATCAGTAATACATTCCATTGAATTGTATTAACAACCAAGAGTAAATTTTTATGAAGAAAAGATGTCTGCAGTCCGGCTCCGGAAGGGCTCTTTTATTGATGTGCCCCGGATGGACAAAACTATTCCTGCTGTTTATAATGGCACTCAGCATGGATTCATTGCACGCCAGTGAACCGGCTCCCGGCATTGTCAATAACTGGTTGCAATTACAGGTGTCCGGTAAGGTAATGAGCGATGAGGGTAATGATCTCGCCGGTGTGAATATACTGGAGAAAGGTACCAGTAACGGAGTGGTTACCGACAGCAGCGGCGCATTTACCATCATTGTGAAAGATGAAAAAGCAGTATTGGTATTTTCAGCTGTGGGTTTTGTGACGCAGGAAGTGGTGGTAAAAGATAATAGCGCCAAGTCGATTGTGCTGGTAAGAGAGCAAAGCAATATGGATGAGGTGGTGATCGTGGGTTTCGGTAAACAGAAGCGGAGTGATATGGTGGGCTCGGTAACCTCCATCAATGCGGAAGAGTTTAAGAAGAATCCATCAAGTAACCTTACTACCGCACTAGCGGGAAGAGTAGCTGGTATTATCGCCTATCAGCGAAGTGGTGAACCAGGCCAGGATAATGCAGATTTCTTTATCAGGGGTGTTACCACGTTTGGTTACAAAGTAGATCCGTTGATCCTTATAGATAACATGGAAGTAACTACTACGCAGCTGGCACGCTTAACGCCCGACGATATCGCCAGCTTTAGTATTATGAAGGATGCCACGGCTACGGCAGTATACGGTGCGAGGGGAGCCAATGGAGTTATTTTGGTTACCACCAAGCAGGGGCGCGAAGGAAAAGCTGTTTTGTCCTTAAGGGCAGAGAATTCTATATCCACACCCACTACCAATGTGGAACTCGCCGACCCGGTAACGTTTATGAAACAATACAATGAGGCGGTATACACCCGTACACCTTTGGGCCAGCTGAATCCTAATACCGTTTTATATTCTGATGAGAAGATCATGAATACCGAATTGGGAGTCAACCCTTATGTGTATCCTGCTAATGACTGGCGTAAGATGATGTTTAAGGATTATGCTATGAACCAGCGTATGAACATGAATATAAGTGGTGGCGGTGGTGTAGCGCAGTATTTCGTTTCGGGTACCTTTAATAAAGATAATGGCGTTTTAAAAGCCGATCAGCGCAATAACTTCAATAACAATATTGATCTGAAAAGCTATTCGCTTCGTTCCAATGTTAATATCAAAGTAAACAAAACAACCGGTCTGGTAGTACGCCTTAGTGGTAATTTCGATGATTACACCGGACCCATTTACGGTGGTGCTGCCATGTATGAAAGGGTAGTGAGGTCCAATCCTGTTTTATTTCCCGCTTATTTTCCGCAGGATGAACAAACGCAATACATCAAGCATATCATGTATGGGAACTTCGGTAACGGAGATTACCGGAACCCCTATGCTGATATGACCCGTGGGTTCAGGGATTATTCAACTTCTACCATGGCTGCACAACTGGAACTGAAACACGATTTTTCCTATCTCACAGAGGGGTTGTCATTCGAAGCGATGATGAATACGAACCGCTATGCCTATTTTGATATGCTGCGGTCTTATAATCCGTTTTACTACACGCTGAATGGCTATGATAAGGTTACTGATACGTATGGCATCAGCAATCTGAATCCTGCAACGGCTACCGAATACCTGAGTTATGAGCCGGGCGATAAATTAGTGAATTCAACCTTCTATATGCAGTCGATGCTGAACTATAAACGTACGTTTAATGATAAGCATGGCCTGAGTGGTTTGGTGGTATTTATGATGCGCGAGTACCTTAATGCCAATGCAGCTGATCTGCAGTTGTCATTACCATTCCGGAACCTGGGCGTATCGGGCCGCGGTACTTACTCTTACGATAATAAGTATTTCCTCGAATTTAACTTTGGTTATAATGGTTCCGAGAGGTTTCACAAATCCAAAAGATTTGGGTTCTTCCCTTCGGCCGGTATGGCGTGGACCGTTTCCAATGAAAAGTTTTTTGAACCTATAAAAGATGTGGTAACGAGCCTGCGTTTAAGAGCTACTTATGGTTACGTGGGTAATGATGCGATCGGATCACCCCAGGACCGTTTCTTTTTTCTTTCTAATGTTAACATGAATGATGCAGCCCGCAGAGCTATTTTTGGAAGAGATCAAACCTGGTCGGCCAATGGTATTTCTTTGAGCCGGTATGCCAATGAAGACATTACCTGGGAAACAGCTGCAAAGCAAAACTATGCTATAGAGTTAGGCTTATTCAATAAGATCAATATCCAGGCTGATTTCTTTTATGAGTACCGGAATAATATCCTGATGACAAGAAGTTATGTACCTGTTACGATGGGACTTTCAGCACCCATACGCGCCAACGTGGGAGAAGCCTCCAGCCAGGGGGTGGATATATCACTGGATTATAAACATAACTGGAATAGTGGCTGGTGGCTAACTGCAAGGGGTAACTTTACTTATGCTACTAATAAGTATCGCAAATTCGAGGAACCTCAATACACAGAACCGTATCGTTATAAAGTAGGCAACTCAATCAATCAATGGTATGGGTACATTGCCGAAAAACTTTTTGTAGATGACTATGAAGCATACAACTCGCCCGCTCAGCCTTTTGGTGAATATCGTGGCGGTGATATCAAATACCTCGATGTAAACAGGGACGGAAGAATATCTGAAGCCGATATCGTTCCCATAGGTAATCCTGTTGTTCCGGAAATTGTTTACGGTTTTGGTTTCTCTTTGGGTTATAAAAGCTTTGATTGTTCGGCCTTCTTCCAGGGCTTAACCAATGAATCGTTCTGGATAGATGTAGCCAAAACCTATCCTTTTGTGGATCAGACACAGCTGCTGGGCGCTTATGCCAATAGCCACTGGTCGGAGGATAACCAGAACGTGTATGCACTTTGGCCACGGCTAAGCACCACCATCATTAACAATAATACACAAACCAGCACATGGTTTATGCGCGACGGGACTTTTCTTCGCTTAAAGCAGGCTGAATTTGGCTACACATTACCCGCTAAATTGCAGGGCAAGATCAAAACTACCAACTTCCGCATATTTGTTAATGGTAGCAACCTGCTTACTTTCAGCAGGTTTAAACTCTGGGATGTTGAAATGGCCGGTAATGGGCTGGGCTACCCGGTACAGCGTGTATTTAATATCGGACTTAACGTGAATTTTTAGAAGCATCAATAAAGGAAATGGTTATGAGAAACAAAAGATGTATCCATCATATTTTCGGATTAGCGGTGTTGCTGATCCTGGTTTCAGGCTGTAAAAAATACCTGGATGTTGTGCCGGATAATATTGCTACCCTCGATAATGCGTTTACTGTAAGAACGCAGGCGCAAAAGTTCCTGGCAACCTGTTATTCTTACATGCCGCGTAACGGCGATTTCGGGTCTGATCCGGCAATGCAGGGAGGTGATGAAATATGGCGTATTATTACCAATGGTGGAAATATGTTCAATATCGCCAGGGGATTGATGAACGCTACCAATCCCTATGGAGATAACTGGCAGGCGATGTACCGGGCTTTAAGAGACTGCAATATTTTTTTAGAGAATATCGACAAAGTGCCTGATATGGAAGCGCCTGAAAAAGCACGGTGGGCCAGCGAAGTGAAATTTTTAAAAGCTTACTATCATTTCATACTGGTTAGAATGTATGGGCCGATACCGCTGGTAAAACAAAATCTCCCTATTTCGGCCACACCGGAGGAAGTGAAAGTGATGAGAGATCCGGTGGACTCCTGTTTCAACTATATTACCCAATTGATTGATGAGTCAGTAGAATACCTGCCTATGGCTATCAACGACCCGATGAATGAGCTGGGAAGAGTGACGCTTCCTATAGCACTATCTATTAAAGCAAAAGTGCTGGTTACTGCTGCCAGCCCTTTATTTAATGGTAACCAGGACCAGGTAGATCTGAAAAATCCGAACGGAGTAGCGTTATTCAACACGACCTACCAGGCCTCCAAATGGGAGCGGGCGTTAGAAGCTTGTAAAGAAGCGGTAGATGTATGCGAGAGCGCTGGTTATAAACTTTACCTGTTTGCACCAACGGTTGGTGTAAATAATCTGTCTGATACCATTTCAACACAAATGAGTATCAGGAATTCATTGTGCGAAAGATGGAACAGCGAAATTCTATGGGCCAATACACAAACCAATTCCAGCAGTGTACAGGTTTTGGCAACTACATTTGTTGATCCGTTATTTTTAGATAACTGGCCATTGAGAGGGGAGCTCTCACCACCTATGAAAATTGCAGAGCAGTTTTATAGTGCCAATGGTGTACCCATTGAAGAAGATAAATTTTGGGACTACAGTTCGAGATACGCTTTAAGAGAAGCTACAGAGCAGGATCAGCTTTATGTAAGAAGAAATTACTTAACGGCCCGCCTTCATTTTGACCGGGAGCCGCGTTTCTACGCCGACCTGGGTTTTGATGGGGGAGTTTGGTATGGGCAAGGGAAATACGATGACGCCAAACCGGATGAATTGTTTTACCTGGAGGCGATGGGGAGCCAGCGTAATGGCAGTAACCTGGCAGACAGAGGGACCATCACCGGGTATTTCATCAAAAAATATGTACACTTTCAAAATGTGATAGGTGCAGGTACTGCTTATTCCGTTACTAACTATCCCTGGCCTATTATGCGGTTGGCCGATGTATACCTCCTGTATGCCGAAGCCTTGAACGAGGTAAATGGTCCGGGCGAAACTGCCTTTCGCTACATAGACCTGGTAAGAGAAAGAGCCGGACTGAACGGGGTTGTGACCTCCTGGGCAACATATTCTAATCAGCCGGGTAAACCACAAACAAAAGAAGGCTTAAGAAGTATTATTAAACAGGAAAGATTGATTGAGCTGGCTTTTGAGGGACATAGGTTCTGGGATCTGAGGCGGTGGAAAGATGCTGCATCGGCGCTGAATCAGCCCGTTGTTGGATGGGACCTGAAGCAGAAAGTAGCTTCTGCCTACTATCGTCCTAAAGTGATCTTTGACCAGCGCTTTGGCACCAGGGATTATTTCTGGCCCATAAAAGATGAATATATATTAGTGAACAGGAACCTGGTGCAGAACACCGGTTGGTAAACAAATCTGTGAATCTTATAAGAAGGTAACATGAAAAGTAGAAATAGTATATTAATAACCTTATTAGTAGCAACTGTTATATTGATAACTTCCTGTGCGAAAACAGAGCGCCTGGACCACCTGGATATGTCCAAGCCGGCACCCGCACAGGTATTTGATGTGGTAGTGCAGCCCACGCCCGGCGGAGGCATTATAAAATATAAACTGCCTGATGATGTGAATTTGTCTTATGTAAAGGCCGTTTATGAAGTAAGGCCCGGCATTGTACAGGAAGCAAAGGCTTCCAGGTATTATGATACCATAAGGGTTGAAGGTTTCGGTCACATGCTGGATCACAGTGTAAAGCTGATCAGCGTGGGGCGTAACGAAAAAGAATCAGACCCACTGGAAATAAGCGTAAGACCACTTACGCCTCCGGTATTGTCTGTTTTTGCTACGATCGATCTTTCCGCAACTTTTGGCGGTGTAAAAGTGGCTTTTGAAAATCCCAGCAGGGAAAACCTGGCTATTGTGGTAATGTCTGATTCAACAGGCAAAGACACCTGGGCTCCGGTTACCACCTTTTTTACCAGTAGTCCTAAAGCTGCTTTTTCGGCAAGGGGCATGGCTAATAAGGAAAAAAGGATCGGCCTTTTTATAAGGGACAGATGGGGCAACCGTTCAGATACATTGGTTAAAAATATAACGCCGTTACCGGAAACCTTTATATCAAAAGCCAATTTCAAGCTGGTGAAGCTTCCATCGGATACCTGGCAAAATACTTTTAACTACAACATAGAAAAAATCTGGGATGGCGTTACCAATAACTCCGAAAACGTATGGATCGTTTCGGCTACTTATGCCGTTCCTCAATGGTTTACGCTGGATATGGGGCTCACAGCTACATTCAGCAGGATGAAAGTGTACCAGCGCAGGGCTTACCCCTATATCGCGCCCATGATCAAATCATTCGAAATTTATGGAAGTAACAATCCCGATCCCGATGGCGGATGGAATAACTGGCGACTGATGGGTTCTTTCACTTCGGTAAAACCCTCCGGGCTGCCCTTTGGTTCTACCACTGCCGAAGATGTAGAGTATGCGGTAGTAAATGGAGAAGATTTTGACTTTGAACCGGTGAATACCTTCCCGGCAAGATACATACGTTTTAAAACACTTGAAACCTGGGCGCCCGGCGGCGGGGTACAAACTTCCGAAATTTCATTCTGGGGTGAAGTAAATTAAACTGTTTAACATGAATAGGAAAATATTATTAACGGCATTAGCGGGCTTGCTCTTCTTTATAACTGGTTGTACAAAAATGGATAGCACCTATGAACAGTATTTAGAAAAAGGAGGTATTATCTATCCCGGCCGGCCGGCAAAAGTGATATTAAACGGCGGTGATAATCGCATAAGGATCAGTTGGCCCAAAGGTCCAGACCCCAGTATTGTAAAGGCAAAGATAAGCTGGAACGTAGGCGCCGACTCGATAGTCGTTCCGGTAAGCGCAGGTATGGATACCATTAGCTGTATGATCAATAATCTGCCTGAGAACAGCTATTCCTTTACCATCATAACCTACGATAAAGATGGTCATAATTCGGTGCCGCTGGAAGTATTCGGTACTACTTATGGTGCAAAATACCGGTCGAGATTATTAGACAGACCTGTATTGGCGGCCCAGCAAAAAAGCAGCGGAGAGGTGTTTTTAGCCTGGGGTATTGCAGACGATAATCTTGGTGCATTGGGCACCGAGATAAAATATGTAAACCTCAAAGGCGATACGGTATATCGATTTGAAAGAAAGAATATAGATACCACTTTCTTCCAGGATTATAAATCGGGAACCAACTATTTTTACAGAACGCTTTTCCTGCCCGACTCCAATGCGATCGACACTTTCCGTACCATATTTACCAAAAAAGAAGTAGTACCTTACGTACCGCCTGCTAAAATAGATCTCACCGCCAGGTACTTTAAAAACTATGCAGTGCCTTTTGTGGCCGAATTGTATGACGGGGCCCGTTTCGGAACTTTAAAAGACTGGTCTATCAATAGCGCTGTATTAAACCAGGGAGCAACGGGTAACAAGATCTACGGAGGTTACGATAATATTAACAGCGGACGTGCATTTGGCGTGCAGAAATGGGGTGATACAGACCCGGCAATCAATAATGGTAAAATTTACCAGACATTTACCTTACCTGCAGGTGAATATGAAGTTACGTGGACTACCGATGGCGCTACTTCAGCTGTAAACCGCGGTACACAGGAACGGTACGTGGTGGCAGCCCTGGGTAATACTTTGCCTAATGTAACCGCTCTTTCCTCGGCACTGTCCAGCGCGAGCTTTGTTACAGGTGTAGACAGGTTCAATGTAAAAATTACGTTTACGTTACCGCAAAGCGCACAGGTGTCTATTGGTATACTCATCAATTTTACAAGCGGCCAGCAGGCCTTCAGAGCAGGAGCCATCAGGTTGATGGGGCCGGATCTGTAAACACAGCCAATAAAAAACTAACAGGGATTTTTAAGAATAGGATTAAAATGATACGAATAATGAAAAAGCTGGGTTGGGTGTTGTCGGGAATACTGCTCATGATTACGGTTGCTAACGGACAGCGACAGATCTCTATAGCATCTCCCGATGGGAAATTGAAACTACTGCTTTCCGTAGGAAAACAAATATCGTATTCCCTACAACATGCAGGTGATGTGCTGGTTGATAATGCACGGCTTTCGATGACGCTCACAGGTGGAGAAATATGGGGTGTAAACCCGGTAGTAAAGAAGATCAGCAGAGCTGAAAAAAACGAAACCATTCCTTATCATTTCGGCACCTCAGCTACCTTGAAGAACGAGTATAAAGAAGTTGCTATTGATTTTAAAGGAGACTGGGGTTTGGTTTTCAGATTATATAATGAAGGGGCTGCTTACCGTTTTGTAAACATGCGGGAGGCTGGTTTCAATATTATGGGTGAAGAAGTGGGACTAAACTTTCCTGGCGATTTTCAAACGTTCACTAATTACACTTCAGGGTCGAAAGATAAGCCTGCTCCTAAAGAAAGGCAGCTGGAAACCGCCTTTGAAAATTTTTATGATGTGGTACCTCTTTCAAAAATAGATAGCCGCAGGTTGATCGTTCTTCCCATGGTGATAGATGCGGGTAAAGGTAAAAAGGTGATCATCACAGAGTCTGATCTCGAATCTTATCCGGGGTTGTATTTGAATCGTGTTGAAGGTGCTAATACACTCAGTTCCTATTTTGCCGCCTATCCCGATGCTAAGCACCAGGGCGGGGGAAGAAATATACAGATGCTGGTAGATAAGCGGTTTGATTATATAGCAAAAGTGGCAGGCAAGCGAAATTTCCCCTGGAGAGTTTTCGTTGTTACTACAAGAGACCAGGATATGCTTGGTTCTGAATTGGTATATAAGCTTGCTGAGCCGTCCAGGATCAAAGACATTTCCTGGATCGAACCGGGCCTGGCCATGTGGGATTGGTGGCACGACAGGAATATGACACAGGTTAATTTCAAGACAGGCGTTAATACCGAAACCTACAAATACTATATCGACTTTGCTGCTGCTAATAATATGAAGTATGTAGTAGTGGATGAGGGATGGTCTGACCGTAAGAAAGTAGACCTTTTTGCAGTGGTGCCGGAGATGAATATCAAAGAGATTGTGGATTATGGAAAAAGAAAAAATATCGGCATTTTGTTATGGGCAGGTTACTGGCCTTTGGATAGGGATATGGAAAGAGCCTTTAAGCACTATGCTGAAATAGGCGTCAAAGGGTTTAAAGTAGACTATCTGAACCGCGATGACCAGGAAATGGTAGATTTCGTGTATCGTGCTTCAGCTACAGCTGCTAAGTATCGGATGATACTCGATTTTCATGGTATTTATAAGCCAACCGGCATTCAGCGTACCTTCCCTAATGTTTTAAATTTTGAAGGGGTTATGGGACTCGAAACTTCAAAATTTTCCGCCACAACGGATATGGTAGATAATGATGTTACGATACCTTTTGTCCGGATGTTGGCGGGTCCTATGGACTATACTCCCGGTGCTATGCGCAACGCAGCCAAAGGTAATTTCAGGGTGATCGGTAGTCAGCCTATGAGTCATGGTACCCGTTGCAGGCAGCTGGCCATGTACGTAGTGTATAAGGCGCCGCTGCAGATGATCAGCGATAATCCTTCTGAATATATCAAAGAACCCGAGAGCTTCGATTTTATTAAAACCGTGCCCGTAAGCTGGGACGAAACTATAACCATCAATGGCAAATTAAGAGAACACCTGGCTCTCGCAAGGAGAAGCGGCCCGGATTGGTGGGTAGCAGGTATGACTAACTGGAACGAACGGACGATGGAGGTGGATCTGGATTTTCTACCGGCGGGTAATTATGAAATGCTGTTATTCACTGATGGGATCAACGCAGATAGGAATGGTAGCGATTATAACGGCGAGATCAGGAATATAAAATCTGGAGAAAAGCTAAAAGTAAAACTGATGCCTGGTGGAGGATTTGCCATGAAGCTGCGGAAAATTTAAAAAAGACCAACGAATTAGTAAAGATGACGATTCAAAAAGTGTTAGAAGTTAATTGCCAGCTTGGCGAATCACCCGTTTGGGACGCTGAGCGTTCGGCTATTTGTTGGGTAGATATATCGGGTCAGGCCATACATGAATTTAATACGGTATCAAGAGAGCAGCACACGCTTTTGCTGGAGCAACCGGTGGGTTGTATAGCCCTTTGCGATAACGGTGATTTTTTAGCAGCCTTGAAAGATGAGGTAGTAAGGGTAGATCGTTTAACAGGAACTATACAATCTGTAGTAGCCGGTCCGGAGCGTCGACTCTTAACCAATCGCTCTAACGATGGTAAATGTGATGCCAGGGGAAGATTTTGGTTTGGTACCAAATCATTAACTGATGAAACCGGCGCAGGTAATCTGTATTGTGTGGCAGAGGGTAGTTGCTCTTTGCAAATTTCCCGGGTTACGATCTCTAACGGTATTGCCTGGAGTACGGACAACCGAACCATGTACTATATCGATACGCCCACCTTCAAAGTGGTTGCTTATGATTATGATCTGGAAACCGGTAGCATCAGCAATAAACGAACGGTGATTGAAATAGCTGAAGCCGAAGGTTTTCCTGATGGGATGACGATTGATACAGAAGGGATGTTATGGATCGCGCACTGGGGTGGCTTTCAGGTAGCGCGCTGGAACCCGTTAACCGGTGCCAAATTATCGGCTATTCAGCTTCCCGTGGCTAATATTACCTCCTGTGTCTTTGGGGGAGCAACTTATGAAAACCTTTATATAACAACAGCCCGGGCGGATAAGGGGTCTTACGAAGATTCAATTAATAATGATGAGGGCTGTCTTTTTATAGCAATGCATTGTGGTTTTAAAGGATTGCCTGCAAACAGGTATAATGTAAAAAACACTGAAAATTAATAAAAACGGAATCATGAGAAGATTTGAAAATCAGGTGGCAATAGTTACAGGTGGTGCAGAAGGTATAGGAAAAGCAGTAGGACTAAGATTGGCCAACGAAGGCTGCAAAATCGCAATTTTAGATCTTAATGAAGATTTGCTGGCCGAAACAGTAAAAGAGTTTACCAGTCTGAATTATATAGTAAAAGGTATTTCCATCGATATTAGTAAAGAACAGGCTGTAAGGGATGCAGTCGATGAAGTGGAACAATTCTTTGGAAAAATAGATATCATGGTAAACTGCGCCGGGATCGTAGGGCCCAGCAACACCAGGATAACTGCTTATGAGTTGAGTGACTATGACAAAGTATACGATGTTAATCTTAAAGGTTCTTTTCTGATGACGAAGTACAGTATTTTAGCCATGGAAAAGAATAACTATGGAAGAATACTTTTGATGTCATCTATTGGAGGTAAAGAAGGCAATCCTTTTATGTGTGGTTACGCATCTTCCAAATCGGGCGTTATGGGGTTAGTAAAAGGAGTGGGGAAGGAGTATGCTAAAACGGGTATAACTATTAACGGATTGGCGCCGGGAGTGATTAAAACTGCTATGAATGCCAATACCGCCGCAGAACAATTAGAGTATATGGTAAGCAAGATACCTATGGGAAGGCTGGGAACCGTTGAGGAGGTGGCAGCCATGGCAGCCTGGGTGGTATCAAAAGAGTCCAGTTTCAACACAGGCTTTATCTTTGACCTATCAGGTGGCCGTGCCACTTATTGATCAGGAAACTAAACAGGAATGAGAAAAAAAGTAGTCGTATTAGGTGGGAGCTCAGGAATTGGTAAGGCAGCTGCACAACGTTTTGCAGGAGAAGGATGGGAGGTGCTCGTTGCGGCCCCGGATATCGATAATGCAATGAATGTAGCAGCGGTTTTAACAGGTGGAAATCACCAGGCTTTACAGTTAGATGTTACAAAGCCTGCAAACCTCGAGGATTTACATACACATATAGAAAAAGACTTTTTCCCCTTGCATGCTATTGTGAATTCAATTGGTATCTCAAAATCAGTGGATGTGGTTCAGCCTGATTTTGAAGAGTGGGATAGTCTTTTACAGGTAATGATGTACGGGGTTATTAAAGCAACAAGAATACTGATCCCATTCCTTGTAAGCGGAGGTCGTATCGTGAACGTTACTTCCATACATTGGAACCGCGTGGCAAAAGGAAGTTCTTCCTATGGAATGGCGAAGGCAGCTATTACGCAGTTCACCCGTTCATTGGCAGTAGAGCTGGCCCAAAAAAATATACTGGTAAATGCCGTGGCTCCCGGTTTTGTAAACACAGGCATGTCAGTAAAGGAAGACGGTAGAAATGAGTTGGATTCTGAATGGTTTAAAGATAACTATGTAAAGAATGATCACCTTCCGTTAAAGCGGGCAGCCGGGCCGGAAGAAATCGCGGGCGTAATATGGTTTTTATGCGGTCCGGATTCAAGTTATATCACAGGTTCCGTTATAACCGTAGACGGAGGCCTTACTATTACCTTCTAATAGGAACCGGCAAGGGGAAGCAAAATCTGATTGTTGGTGTTATTGAATGGATGATGCCGTTAATTAAAGCAAATAAACAAATGAAAATAATTCGTGTTGAAACGCATGTGTGTAATGCACGTATGCGCAACTGGATCTTCGTAAAGGTCATAACCGATCAGCCCGGTCTTTGGGGTTGGGGAGAAGCTACCCTGGAATGGCATACCCGTTCGGTGGTGGGAGCAATTGAAGATGTATCGCAACTCATAGTGGGTGAAGACCCCAGGAGAATCGAACATTTATGGCAGATGATGAACCGGCAGCACTTCTGGCATGGAAATAATGTGGTTAGGGGAACGGCCATCAGTGGCATTGATATTGCGCTTTGGGATATCCTGGGTAAAATTCATAATGTTCCCAGCCACGAACTTTTGGGTGGTAAAGTACGGGATTTTATCCGCCTGTATTCGCATCTGGGAGGTGGCAAGATGGAGGATTTTTACCAGACGAAGCCTGATGATGCCAAAAGGTTTGCAGAGCTGGCATTGCAATCCGTAGCCGAAGGTTTCTCAGCTTTTAAATCAATGGCAGTACCTGTTACCGATACTTTGGAAGGGTTGAAACCCATACACTATGCCGAAGCTTGTGTAGCTGCCATGCGCGATGCCGTGGGAGTTGATGTAGATATCATGGTAGATTGCCATGCACGTCCCAGCCCGCGCATGGGTATGCAGTTTGCAAAAGCACTGGAGCCTTACGGGCTGTATTTTTTCGAAGAGCCTTGCTGGCCTGAGCATATGGCAGATATAGCCCGAATACAGGATTCCGTAACAACGCCCATCGCAACTGGTGAAAGGCTTACATCTATACATGCTTTCAGAGATCTTTTGTCATTGCGGGCTGCCAGTGTCCTCCAGCCAGATATTGTTCATTGCGGAGGGTTGACTGCCGCGCTGAAGATCAGGGCGATGGCCGAAGCTTATGGAGTGTCTATAGCACCTCACAACCCGCAAGGACCTGTAAGTACTGCTGCCTCACTTGAGTTCGGATTTGCAACACCCAATTATATTATTTGTGAAACCGTGCATAATGATGTGCCCTGGCGGGAAGAAATAGTACAGGAAGGATTCTTCATCAACAAATCCAACCGTACGGTAACCCCTTCTGCGAAGCCGGGTCTTGGTATTGAGATCAATGAAGCGGTCATTAAGAAGCATCCGTTTGAACAGGAATTGCCGCAGCGTGTTTTTTATAAAGACGGCGCGGTAGGGGATTGGTAAGGATGTTCCTTAACAGTAATGAATGCCTGCCCGATTTGGGCTACCAAACAATAAATTATTGGTCGGAAAGGTGGATTTACCTGGAAGCTTGCCAGCAACAATTCAAAAGAATTAATGTCTCAGTAAAATGAATTGACCTGTTCATATGTAGCTTGCCTATGCTCAAAATGATAGATATGTTTCGACTGCCTTTTAGCCTTTTACTGATAATATTTCCATTGAGCCAGGTCTGCTACAGTCAGGTTTTAAGTGGTGTAGATGACCTGGGTAGGGTATTGCCCCAAAATAGTGCAGTGGGTGATCCGGTAAAGAATCGGCAGGTAGGTATGTTTTATTTTTTATGGCAGGGAGATACCCGGTCAAAAGTTTCTGAACGTTCCTGGGACCTGACTGCTATGTATGAAAAGAATCCTGCAATATTTAAGGATTTTCATCATCCGGGCTGGGGCGGCGGTGCCGGAATAGCCGGCAGATACTATTTCTGGGGTGAATCCGTTTATGGTTATTATCGCGGCGATGATTATTGGGTGCATTTGAAAAATATACAGTTGTTAACTGATGCCGGCGTTGATTTTTTAGTCATTGATGCAACCAACCGGCTGATTTACGAAGAGCAGTCAGATATGCTGTTTAAAGCAATTGAGGCAGTTCGTAAACAGCATAAAAATCCACCAAAGGTAGTGTACTATACCAATACGGCTTCGGGCGCTGCTATGCAGGATATTTACAATAAATATTACAAAGAGGGAGCACCTTACAGGTATCCCGATAGCTGGTTTTACCTGGATGGAAAGCCCTTGGTTATTGGTGTTTCAAAAGAAGCTACGGGGTCTGATTATGCTGGTTTCTTTACTTTCAGAGAGTCGCAATGGCCCAACGAAAAACAAAAAGTAAATGGATGGCCCTGGATCGAATTTCAGCGCCCGCAGCATGTGTACAACAATCATAAGGGAGAACGGGAGATTGTGAATGTTTCCGCTGCGCAACATCCCAACCTCGAAGCATCCATGGGCGGTTCGGCGTTCTATGGTAAGGCAGGTAACTGGGGCAGAAGTTTCCGTAATAATGCGCCGGGTGATCCTTCTGTCGATCTGCATTATGGTTACAATATCCAGGAACAATGGGATTTTGCGATCCAACAAAATGTTCCCTTTGTATTTGTTACAGGATGGAACGAGTGGGTGGCAGGTAAGTGGCGGTCCCAGTCAAAAGATACCAGCCAGTCGCTGTTTGTGGATCAGGCAAGTCCGGAGTATAGTAGGGATATAGAACCTTCGCTGACAGCGGGTCTGAGAGATCATTACTATATGCAGCTGGTGGCCAATATAAGGCGCTACAAAGGTATTAGTGATGCAGGCATCATATACAGGCAGGATAAAAGTAGTAAGGCCATTAACTGGGATCGCATACCTGTAGCTTACCAGGATTATATTGGCGATGTTTTACACCGGGATCATCCGGCTGCAACCTCTGAGCCGCTGATTGTATATAAAAATACATCAGGAAGAAATGACATCGACAATTTAAAAGTAGTTGCCGGCAGTGACCGGCTGCATTTCTTTGTTCGTACAGTGAGTAACTTAACCTCAGCCAGGGGAGATAACTGGATGACATTATGGTTGAATACTGATGCCTCCTGCCTGTCTGGTTGGCTCGGCTATGATTACAGGGTGATTAATGGTAGTTTATTGCAGCGGTATGTAAACAATAGCTGGCAATCGCAGGGCAGTATCAAACATAGCGTTGATAACAACAGCCTGGTGCTGGAAATTCCTTACAGGTCGCTCGGTTTGCCGGCAGGCAATTTTTCTTTTGAAATGAAATGGTCAGATAATATGCAGAATAATGATCCGCTGGACTGGTACGTGAACGGAGATGCTGCGCCGGGAGGGAGGTTTAATCTGCTGTTACAGGTGAGATGACCAAAATTGCATTTTACAAGAATTGACTTATAAATAGAAAGGATATGACAGGATGTTACAAAAAATGGGTGCTTGCAGTTTTAGTTGCGGGCCTTGTCCAGCTTTACGCTTGCGACAAAAAATCAACCGGAGCTGAAGATGGTGCTATATCCAGGGTGACCATAAAATCGGGATACAATAGAGTTCAGTTATCCTTTAGCAGGGGTAATAGTAAGGCCCATGCATTTTTAGTTACACACAGCGGTTCAGCTGAAGTAATCCGTATAAATGCTTCGCAGGCAGTTAACGACTCCATCAACTTCTTTATCGAAAACCTGGAGCAAGGATATTATACCTTTAAAGTGGAAGCTGTACGCGCGGACGGAAGTAGTATCGGGGGGGCACAAATTGTAAATGCCAGAACCTATGGCGACAGGCATATTTCGGGTCTTGCAACGACACCCGCTGCCGAACTGGTATTCATCAGGGATGAAACACCCTATCTTTCCTGGTCCACGTCCTTTCCCACAGATTTTATAGGTACCGAGATCCGCTATACTTCTGTGTCCAATCAAACAACAAGTATTCGGTCGTATATTGCAGATGGCATTTCTCTGTTGCCGGGATATAAAGAAGGAACGGCATTCGAATACCGTTCCATGTACCTGCCGGCCAACAGCGTTGATACATTTTTCTCAGTACCCGTTAAAACACCTGCTCCGGCCTATTTCGCAAGCCTTGCCAGTAAATATATTATAGAAAAGTCGGGTATGGTAAGCGAAGTAACGGAGCAGTCGAGAACAAAATTGCATAACCACGTCGAATACTCAACATTAAGGTTTAAGACGGCAACTGGAAACCCGCAGAGTCTGTTTATAATAGCGGCTGATTTAAGTAAGGCCAGCCTCGGACTTAGTACATTAATGCCTGATAACGCTACTACATTTAAAACACAAACGGTTAAGCAGATGGCGCAAAAGCGTACAGCGGCTGGTCAGAAGGTGCTCGCAGCTGTGAACGGAGACTTTTTCGACTGGACACCTGTAGAGGGGAGACCCTGGGGGCCCGTTGTGGTAGAAGGTAATGTAATCAAGAACTTTTCAAAAGCCGGTATTAATTCGTCTTATATTGGTACAAAAAAAGATGGCAGTTTAGCCCTGGGTATGGCATCTTCATTAAATGGTGCAGATTACACTGGCTTTCACAACCTCGTGGGCGCAGGTGAAACGGTGCTGTACATGAATAAAACAAGAAGAATTTACAATGACACCGACCGGCATCCCAGAACTATGGCAGGATTTACAGATGATCGTATCCTGTATTTAATAGTGGTGGATGGGCGTAGAAATGATTACTCAATAGGTATGACCCTCGATGAACTTTCCAAAGTAATAGGTAGCCTTAATGTGAGTTTTGCAACCAATCTCGATGGCGGCGGGTCCAGCACGATGGTTGTGAACCAGAATAATGTGCTGGCAGTTACAAACCGCTTTTCTGATGCAACGGAGAGAGCGATTGCTAATGCCATTGCGATTGTAGAAAAGTGAGATTTTTGTTTAGTTAAAAAATATATAGAAGTAATATAGATGATTGTAACAATAAATGTATTTTATTTGTTAAGCCCGGTACAATGACTGACGTAAATGAATCATTTGCAAGTCAGTTATATTATTACAACGATTGTCATACAGCCAAAGAGCGTTTTGCACTAGTTCAGGCGTCAGGCTGTTAAGGTATAAGTTAAATCAGTATTGTATAAAATAACTCTGAATGAGAAAGAAAACTACCCTGTTAATTTTATGGATCTGTGTTGGTATTTTATCCTTGAACGGTTTTGCCCAACAAACAGGTGGGGCAGAAAAAATAAAAAGCCCAATTACCCGTGAATATATCTACCCTTCGCGTGTAGTGTGGCAGACCGGTAATGTTACTCATGTGGAACGGTTATTTACAAAAGGCATCGGCCAGGCCAGCCTTAATAATTCCAATATTGTTATTCTCAAAAATCAAGGTAAAGACACAGCAAGTATTTTGCTCGATTTTGGTAAGGAGCTGCATGGCGCGCTGGAAATTATAACGGGTATGTGGCCGGCACCTAATAATGCCCGAACTATCCGTGTAAGATTCGGAGAATCGGTAAGCGAAACAATGGCTGAGTTGGGTGAGCACGGTTCTACGAATGATCATGCCATCCGTGATTTTAAACTTATGCTACCCTGGCTGGGCAAGGCACAAACAGGCGAATCCGGGTTTAGGTTTGTGCGGATTGACCTATTAGATAAAGACGCAGTTTTACAGTTAAAAGAAGTACGGGCGGTATCCACTTACAGGGATATTCCTTACCTGGGCTCTTTTAACAGCAGTGATGAACGCCTTAATAAGATATGGCAAACAGGCGCATATACAGTACATCTAAACATGCAGGATTACCTATGGGATGGCATCAAGCGCGACAGGCTGGTTTGGGTGGGTGACCTGCATCCCGAGGTATCTACGGTAAATACTGTATTCGGATATAACGAGGTAGTACCTAAGAGTTTGGACCTGGCGCGTAATACAACCCCATTGCCGGGTTGGATGAGTGGCATCAGTACCTACTCCATGTGGTGGATCATTCTGCATTATGACTGGTATATGCATCATGGTAATTTAAGTTACCTGAAAGAACAAAAGGATTACTTGCAGGGGCTTCTGAAACAAATTGTAAGCAAGGTGCACGATGGAAAAGAAAAAATGGATGGGCACCGTTTTCTGGACTGGCCTTCAAGCAAAGATACCGCAGCCATTCATGCAGGCTTACAGGCAATGACCATCTGGAGCCTGGAAAAAGGTGCCGAACTAAGCTCAATTATTGGCGATAATGAAACGGCAGAATTATGTAAGAAAACTGTATCCCAGCTGAGGTCGGTGATACTTTTGCATAACAATAGTAAGCAGGCAGCCGCTTTGCTAGCCATAACAGGCATGCTTGATCCGCAAACAGCTTATACTGATGTGTTATCGGTAGGCGGCCCTAAAAACTTTTCCACTTTCTATGGTTATTATATGCTGGAAGCCATGGCTAAAGCCGGAAAGTACCAGGAAGCACTGGAAATTATATCCACCTACTGGGGTGCCATGCTTGACCTGGGTGCTACCACTTTCTGGGAAGATTTTAATATGGACTGGTTGCAAAATGCCGGACGTATTGATGAAATCACGCCGCCCGGTAAAGTAGACATTCACGCCGCCTACGGAGATTACTGCTACGTGGGTCATCGTCATAGTTTTTGTCATGGCTGGGCTTCAGGGCCAACTGTATGGCTGTCACAGCACGTGCTGGGCATTCAACTGGCTGGCCCCGGCGGGAAAACTTTCCGTATCAGGCCTAACCTGGGTAACCTGTCTTTTGCAGAAGGCACTTACCCTACATCATTAGGAACTATTTATGTTAAGCATACAAAAAACAATAAGGGTAAGGTCATTAGTATCGTAAAAGCACCGAAGGGCATCCGTATTGTAAAGTAACTTCCTGCCCGTCATTAATATTCCAGTTATGATCCGATTAAAGACATTGTTATTACAGTTAAGTTGGATATTGACATTGCTATTCAGCCATTTTGATATATCTGCTCAGAAATATGATGTGGCAGCTTTTTATTGGCCCGCTTATCACCACGAGCCCCGTATCGAATTTCTCTTTCCAGAAAAAAAGGGCGAATGGGAAATTATTTATAAGTCGAAGCCCAAAGAAGCCGGCCATCTGCAACCCAAGGTACCTGTATGGGGTTACCAGAATGAGGCGGATCCGAGCGAAATGAATAAGAAGATAACCGCAGCTGTAGCACATGGAGTGAACACATTTATCTTCGACTGGTATTGGTATGAGGGAAAGCCTTTCCTGGAAAGCTGTTTGAATGATGGCTTTTTAAAAGCCAATAAAGGCCGCATGAAATTTTACATCATGTGGGCCAATCATGACGCTACCAGTTATTGGGACACCCGTAATCCCAGGAAGGACTCAGTCATCTGGAAAGGAGGGGTGAGCCGGGCTGAGTTTGATAAAGTTACCGGCCGTATTATCGCCCGTTACTTTAAAAATCCTTCCTATTACAAGATTGATGGAAAACCGGTCTTCTGCATATACGAATTGCAAACCTTAATAGATGGCCTGGGCGGTGCGGAACAAACCCGGCTGGCTCTTGATGATTTTCGCGCAAAGGTGAAGGCCGCTGGCTTTCCAGGTCTTCACCTGCAGGGTATTTTATGGTCAGCTTTGCCAGACAATATAAATGGTGTACCAGGTGATAAGATCCAAACCCAGGATAAGGTACTGTCTTTTTTCGGCTTCAACAGCATCACCAATTACTGCTGGGCTCATTTGCAAAACCCTGATGGCGACTATGAAAAATGGGCAGACGCATCTACCAATATGTGGACTGGCTTTACCCGTGATTTTTCAATTCCTTATTTTCCCAATTTAACCATCGGTTGGGATGCCAATCCCCGTTATCCCTTCAAAGCCGGTTATATTACCAACCCGGCACCTGAAAAATTTGAAAAATACTTACAGAAAGCAAAAACTTTTGTTGATCAGCATCCGGGGCAGCCGCGGCTGGTTACCGTTAATGCATGGAACGAATGGTCGGAGGGCAGCTACCTTGAACCGGATACCACTTATAAAATGAAATATCTGGAGGCCGTAAAACGTGTTTTTGGCACACGAAAGTAGTCGCCTTCGTTTCTCCCTGGTCCTTGCAACTTTGCTACATACTTCTTGATGATGTTAATCGCTACAGCTTAGGTTAACAATTAATCCGGCTATATTGGCCGGATTTTTATTGGCCCTCATTGCCATTATTATATCAGCGTGATCCAGTATTCCGGAGAACTTATTCTTTCAAATATCTGTCAGATCGTTTCATTTTTTGTTTGGAACAAAATGAAACAAAACTGATACGGAATCAACCGTTCCTTCATCTGGCCCGGTCTATTTTTGTTACTGTTACGAATTAATTGCTTTATTAAACGATTATTGCCCGCATTACCCGCTTGTTATGTTGCTTGCAGACTAAATAGTATCAAGCAACAGGTATTGCTAAAAAAACAGCTATAGAAAATGACAAAAAAGCTTATTCTTTATGTATGGCTAATGCTGCCCTGTTTTTATTTCTGTAATACCGCCAGTGCCGGAACGCCTGTTGTGGCCTCCTCTTCGGGGTTATCCTTTAAAGATGTTACCGGTACTGTCAGGGACACTTCAGGCAAAGTACTGATGGGTGTGTCCGTAATGATAAAAGGTAACAATGCGAAAGGTACGATGACTGATATCAATGGTCGCTTCGTTTTGGATGTTATGGTTTCAGATACACTGGTTTTTTCGCTGGTAGGCTTCGATACGCACGAAGAGGCCGTTGGAGAGAGGCCGCAAATAGATATAGTACTTTTTCCGCAAAGTAATTCTATGGATGATGTCGTGATCACAGCTTTTGGTAAGGCCACCAAACGAACGGAAATGGTGGGATCGGTAACTACCGTTAATCCTGCTGATTTAAAAGTGCCATCCAGTAACTTAACAACGGCATTCGCCGGCAGAATAGCAGGAATGGTAGCCTTTCAGCGTACCGGCGAACCTGGCGCAGATAACGCCTCATTCTTCATCAGGGGTATTACTACTTTTGGGGCCAACAACAGTCCTTTAATACTCATTGATAATATAGAGCTTACAGCAACCGATCTGTCACAATTGCAACCAGATGATATTGAAAGCTTTTCCATTATGAAAGATGCAGCTGCCACTGCTTTATATGGAGCCAGGGGCGCAAATGGGGTTATCCTGGTAAGAACCAAGATCGGCCAGATGGGTAAAGTAAGTACCACATTACGCGTAGAGCAGTCTTTGTCATCTCCAACAACCAACCTGGAGCTGGCCGACCCTGTCACTTACATGCGCCTCAATAATGAGGCTATTGTTACACGCGAGCCTTTGGCGCAATTACTCTATTCGCAGGAGAAGATCAACAATACCGTACCCGGTTCCGGATCTTATTTGTTTTCATCCACAGACTGGCGTAAAGAACTGATACGGGACTACGCGCATAACCAGCGGGTTAATTTAAGTGTGAGTGGCGGTAATGCCCTGGCAACTTATTATATAACGGGTGCCTATATGCACGATGACGGCATATTAAAAACCGATGACCGGAATAGCTTTAAAAGCGGTATCAGTAACAACGTATTTACGCTGCGGTCAAACATTACGCTAAAGCCTATTAAAACTATGGAAATTACTACCCGTTTCAATGGCAATTTTAATGATTATACAGGCCCCGTGCGTACCGGTTCCCAAATGTATTCTTTAATAATGCGCAGTAACCCGGTTTTATTCCCGGCTTATTATCCGCCGGATGAACAGCACGAATTCACTAAGCATATTCTCTTCGGCAATGCGCTCTCTGCAAATGGCTCTTCTTATTATATTAATCCGTATGCCGAGATGGTTAAGGGCTACAGGGAGTACGGACGTTCGAATATATCTGCCCAATTCCAGGTAAACCAGCAATTGGACTTTTTAACTCAGGGACTTTCTGCCAGGGCGTTATTCAATATATTAAGAATTACTTCGTATTCGTTGAATCGTAGTTATAATCCCTTCTGGTATGGTTTGAGCTCTTACGACAGGCTGAATAATACTTATTCTATTCAAAATTTAAACCCCAATGATGGTACCGATTATCTTAACTATAACCGGTCTATAGATGTGCCAACAGCGAATGTTTATTTTGAAGGCGCTTTAAATTATAACAGGGTTTTTGCTCAAAAGCATAGCGTGGGAAGTATGTTGGTGTACCAGTTAAGAAATAATGTATCGCTGGGCGCAGCCACGGTGCAGGAATCCCTGCCATTTCGAAACGTAGGACTTTCGGGGCGGGTTACCTATGGCTATGATAGCCGTTACATGGCCGAATTTAATTTTGGCTATAATGGTTCAGAACGATTTCATCCCGATAAGCAATTTGGGTTATTTCCCTCGGGAGGTGTTGCCTGGAATATTTCTAACGAAAACTGGTTTACAAATGCAGGGATCAAAGATGTGATAAGATTGCTTAAACTAAGAGCTACTTATGGTGTGGTGGGTAACGATAATATTAGTAATAGCCGGTTTCTTTATTTATCGGAGGTAAATATGAACAATACCAACCTCACTCAATTTTTTGGTTTGCAACGAGGATATAGCAACAATGGTGTATCTGTTAGCAGATATTCCGATCCCAATATTACCTGGGAACAGGCGAAGAAGGCCAATTTCGGGTTAGAGATTGAGTTTAGAAATGGCCTGTCGCTGATAACTGAATACTACTTTGAGAACCGCTCAGATATTCTGCTAACGCGGTCCAATATACCTGCGACTATGGGCTTATGGGCTATCCCAAGCTCTAATGTGGGCGAAGCACAGGCACATGGGTTAGATGCCTCCCTTCAGTACAACAGGCAGATCGGTAAAAACGCCTGGTTGCAGCTCATGGGTAATTTCACTTTCGCACGTAGCGAGTATAAGCTTTACGACGAGCTGCATTATGACCAGGAATGGTGGTTGTCGAGGGTGGGTTACTCTATCAATCAGAACTGGGGATATATAGCGGAGAGGTTGTTTATTGATGATAATGAGGTGGCCAATTCTCCCCAACAGTTTGGTGTATATGGAGCCGGTGATATTAAATACCGGGACATTAACAGGGATGGCGTTATTAACACTCTGGATCGGGTTCCTATTGGTTACCCGACTACTCCCGAGCTTATTTATGGCTTTGGATCTTCTTTTGGATACAAGAATTTTGATATCTCCGTATTCTTCCAGGGCTTGGGGAAAGAGTCTTTCTGGATCAGTTATGCAAATACATCTCCTTTCTTCCCCAATAACGATGGAGGACTGATAGGAAATAATCAGTTGTCAAAGTTTATAGCAGATAGTTATTGGAACGAAGACTCCAGAGATATTTATGCGATGTGGCCCAGGTTATCTTCTTCCTCCATAGAAAATAATAATCAAACCAGTACCTGGTTCATGCGCAATGGTTCTTTTCTGCGGCTAAAATCAGCGGAGCTCGGCTATAAATTACCAGCCGGTATTGCTTCTCGGGTTGGCCTTAAGCAGGCAAGGATATATGCAAACGGTACCAATCTCTTTACGTGGAGCAAATTTAAGCTTTGGGATGTTGAGCAAGGCGGTAGCGCTTTGAATTATCCCATACAGCGTGTAGTAAACCTGGGTCTTCTTATTTCATTATAATATTTCAGCCATGAATAAATTAATTGTAATAGGTGTTATATCAACAACTTTAGCTTTTTCCTCCTGCAAAAAATTCCTGGATATTGTACCCGACGGTATTGCCACGATAGATAATGCGTTTTCGACAAGAATATCAGCAGAAAAATATTTATTCACCTGCTATTCTTACATGCCCAAACAGGGAGGTGTTTTGTCTAATCCGTCATTAACTGCCGGGGAAGAGTTCTTTTGTGCTACTACCGACATCAGCACAAACGGTGCTTACCCTAACGCTGCAGGCAGCAATATCCAGTATGGAAATCAAAATTCCAACACGCCTTATGCTGATGCATGGGTGGGATATAGTAATCTTAATGCACCAGGAGCCTCTTTATATCAGGGCATCAGCGACTGCAATATTTTTTTAGAAAATATAGACAAAGTGCCGGACATGACGCTTGAAGAGAAACAGCGTTGGCGGGCCGAAGTGGTTTTCCTGAAAGCCTATTATCATTTCTGGCTGGTGAGGCAATATGGCCCGATATACCTCATGAAATCTAATCTTCCGGTTGGCGTATCTATTGCAGAAAGTAAGGTTTACAGAAATACATTAGATGAGTGTTTTGAATACATAGAGCAACTACTCGATGAAGTGCTCGCCAATGTGGAAATGCCTGACTTTATCTCCAATGAGGCCCAGGAGTTGGGAAGGATTTCGAAAGGAACGGTACATGCGTTTAAAGCCTACGTTCAGGTTACTGCGGCAAGTCCTTTGTTTAATGGCAATACTGATTATGCTGGTGTTGTGGATAACCGTGGCATAGCTATTTTCAGTCCGGACAAGACCGCACAGCAAAAGCTGGAGCGCTGGGTTAAAGCAGCAGAGTCGGCGAGAATAGCGGTTAGCTTTTTAGAAGGACTGGGCCATCATCTGTATGTTTTTGACCAGAATTTACCGGTATCAGATCAAACAAAAACAAAACTCAGTATCAGGGGTGCTTTTTCAGAAAACTGGAATAGGGAAGTAGTATGGCCTAACACGAACTGTTGGGTTGGCGGTTCTACTAATTCTAACGGAAATACAAGCATTGCTTCTGATAACTGGCCACGCGGTCTGGTGCCCGGGTCTACCAACGGTACGTTTAAAGCCAAAATGAATGTGCCGTTGAAGTTTGTTCTAAAGTTTTATACAAAGAACGGCGTTCCGATAGAAGAAGATAATAGCTTCAACCAGGCTGCCATGTATGACGTTCGAACCGCAACTGCTTCTGATAAATATTATATCAAAGAGGGATATAATACAGCAGGATTGAATTTCGACAGGGAACCAAGGTTTTACGCTGATTTAATATTTGATGGTGGTGTTGTATTTGGGTCATCGTTTTTAAACGAAGAAAACCCGTTATATGCGCAAATGAAGGTTACAGGAAGCGCGGGAAGTTTTTTTGCAGATAGCCACAACCTTACAGGATACACCGCAAAAAAAATGAACAATTACAGAACTACTGTAGTAACCGGCTCAACAGCAACGCCGGTGTACTATGCATGGCCCGTGATAAGACTGGCTGATGTGTATCTTTTATATGCGGAAGCGCTGAACGAGGCCGGCGGAGCAAAAGAGGCCGTATTGACTTACGTAGATAAAGTTAGGGAACGTGCCGGCTTACAGGGAGTAGAACGTTCCTGGTCCAGTTTTTCAAATCGTCCGGACAAACCGCTTACACAGGCAGGGCGAAGAGAGATCATCAGAAGAGAGCGCACCATTGAGCTGGCCTTTGAGGGACAAGGGTATTGGGATATTCGCCGATGGAAGACCGCATTCGAAGAACTGAATAAACCCATTACCGGTTGGTATGTTTATGGAGCTACAGATGATACCTATTATGTGCCCGTAACCCTCTATCGGCCTGTGTTTAGGCTTAAAGACTACTTTTGGCCCATCGCATTAAACGAGCTGCGTAAAAATGAAAATCTGGTTCAAAATCTAGGCTATTAAATTAAATAAGTATTAATGAAAACTCAATTAAAATTAAAAGGTTTGCATCGCCGGACGGACTTTAGATTCAGACTTTTTGCTGCTGTGCTGTATTTAATTGTAATGATCTCATGCGGTAAAGCCGATCTGAATACGCCGGTTGGTAAAAGTGATGCAGTGCCACAGGTAGTTACAGTAACAGGTGTGGAAAATTTTGATGGCGGTGCCTTTGTACGATACAATGTACCTAAGGATGATAATGTAAATTATATAGAAGCCGTATATGAGATAAAAGGAAAAGAAACTAAAAAGAAGGGATCGTTTTACACCAATGAACTCATGCTCGATGGCTTTCCTGAATCTCGTGAATATAAGGTTTCTATATATTCTGTAAGCTTTTCAGAAGTTCGCTCTCAACCTGTTGTAATTACAGTTCATCCCGATCAGCCACCCTTTATCCAGGTAGCGCAAACGATCGATGTTCAGCCTGTATTCGGTGGGGTAAAAACAACTTTTAAAAATCCAACCAGGTCGAGTTTGCAGATTACTTTTCTGGAAAAAAATGTACTGGGCACATGGAGCGAGTCTCAAACAATATATACCAGCCTCGACAGTGGTACTTTTTACATAAGAGGATTGCAAAGCCGTTTGTACCAGTTTGGAGTTGTTTGCAAAGACAGGTGGCAAAACGTTTCGGATACCTTCTCGGTGGCAGCAACACCATTACACGAACAACTGGCAGATTTTAACAGAATTGCCAGCTATCCCTTACCTACTGATATCACTTATGAACTGCCGCTTACCGGACGGCAACCCTGGCATACGGGAGCCGGAACAGGGGTAGGAAATGTGGCTTGCCTCTGGAATGGGGAAACACATGCTCCGTTTGCCAAAACACCTTTTTTCTTTATGCAGAACGTAGCACAGGGGCTGTCATTTTCAGGATTGCCCAGTAGTATATCGATTGACCTGGGCCGAAGATATACCTTAAGCAGATTCGTTTATTGGCCGAGAGCTTCTTCCAGCACCAGTATTCAATACAATTATATTTTTGGAACGACTCATGCAAGAACCTTCGAATTGTGGGGAAGCAATAATCCTTCATCAGATGGATCCTACGACTCCTGGACTAAAATAGGATATTTTGAATCAAAAAGACCTTCCGGTAACACCACTCCCGGTAACGATTTTAATACCGAAGAGGACAGACGTATAGCAGTTACCGGCGAGAGTTATGATATTCCGGAAAATGTGTCTTACAGGTATATAAGATATAAGGTTTTTTCTACCTGGGGCGCACAGCCATACTGGGCCTCAACTGAGCTTCAGTTTTACGGTAATCCGCAGAACTAATTTTAAAAAAAAATATTATTTAAGACTATGAAGAAGGTTCTATTATTCTTCCCCGTGCTACTGGTATTGATTCATCTGGCATGTAATAAAATGGATAGCACTTATGTAGATTTTTTAAAAGACGGTCCTATTACTTACTCTCAGAAGGTAGATTCAGCGCGCGTATTTTCAGGTCGGAAAAGAGTACTCATAACCTGGGCAGCTATCAGGGATCCAAGAGTTAGCAAGATTAAGATATTTTGGGACTCCCGGGCCCAGAGCAAGGAAATACCGGTTACATCTGTAATAGATACTTCGGTATTAATAGACGGGCTTACAGAGGGAAATATCTTTTTTGAGTTTTATACCTATGATGAGGCAGGTAACAGTTCGGTACGAACGGAAGCTGCCGGAGCTGTTTACGACACACTTTATGACAGAGGGCTAATCCTTCGGGATGCCAGCTCTGTAACAAGAAGTGGCGCCTCTGTAGAAGTATCCTTTAAGTCGATGCTGGGTGTTGACGCTTATTATTCTCAGGAAATTACTTATACCTCATCCGTTAGTAATCAATCAAAAACAATAATGATCCCAGCCAGCCAGTCATCAGTTACGCTGGCCGACTTTTCAGGGTCGGGATTTACACATAGAAGCGTATACCTGCCGCAGCTTCTTTCACCCGATCGGTTCTACTCACCATCCGCTTATGTAAGAGTTCCCTGATCAAATAATAAAAGGGAGTATCAGCTCCTGCAGAAAAATAATACAGCCTTTAAATTATTCAAGTAAACTATAATGAAAAAAAAATTTTTAACCGTAACATTTCTGGCAATCTGTGCATATGGTTTTTCGCAGTTGCCGTCTGAAGATATCTTTAAAAAGAAGTACATAAGGTCGGTGATGAAAGATGCCACCGCATGGCAGTTGAAAAATCCTAAACATGACCCCAAAGACTGGACCAACGGTGCATTCTATGCGGGTGTTGTGGCTGCCTGGGAAACCACAGGTTCAAAAGATATTTACAATGCATTAATGAATATGGGCAGGTCTGAATCATGGCAACCGGCACGGAGATGGTATCACGCAGATGATATCGCCATTTGTCAAACCTATATAGATCTTTATCGTAAAAAGAAAGATCCTGAAATGATCAGGCCAACAATTGATACGATTAATTTACTTCTGGCCCGGCCTTATCCATCTGCCAAGGGCGGAAAAATTGATTTTATTAAATGGTGGTGGTGCGATGCGCTTTTTATGGGACCCCCGGTTTTGGTGAAGCTTGGTGTAACAACAAATAATAAAGCCTATATCGATTCTAGCGATGTATATTTTAAAGAAACCTACGACTTGCTTTATAATAAGGAAGAGCGGTTATTTGCCCGCGACCTCAACTATGTAATTAAAGCCGACGGTTCGGGCAAGAAAGAGGCCAATGGCCAAAAAATATTCTGGTCAAGAGGTAACGGCTGGGTAATGGGTGGTATCGTGCGTATACTAAGTGAGTTGCCTAAAGATCATGCAACAAGACCATTTTACGAGAACCTGCTTAAAGATATGGCAGCACGGGTATCATCCTTACAGCAACCTGATGGGTTATGGAGAGCAAGCCTGCTGGACCCGGCTGCTTACCCGGGCGGTGAAGTGAGTGGCTCGGGCTTTTTTTGCTATGCGATCACCTGGGGCATTAACAATAAGCTGCTTGACAATGCAATGTATCAGCCTGTTGTGGAGAAGGCTTGGGCTGCTTTAGCTAATTGTGTAAATAAGGAAGGACGGGTAGGATGGGTACAGCCTATTGGAGCCAGTCCCGGTAAGAATTTTAATGCAGACAGCTGGGAAGTATATGGTACAGGATCCTTTCTATTAGCAGCCAGCGAAATTTATAAACTAAAAAGATAATGTTTAAGGAATATCCAAACAGATCCAATAGCAGTAATCTAAAATAAATAAGGATATGAAAAGAAGTATTTACATCGCCCTTTTTTTTAGTATGTTGACTTCAGGCTTTTCGGTCGCAGGCCAGGAGGGCGCAGAAGATAAAATTTACGGGAAGGCCAGGTTGCTGAACAAACCCGCAGATGGTTTCAGAGGCATTTGGTATATGATTAATGGTGCGGGGCAAAAAGGACCTGTGAAAAATGAGTATATTTATAAGTATAGCGGCGGACTGGGAACCTATCCCTCCAACCATTACCCGTTCTCGGTTTATTCGGCAAAGTCTAATAAGACATTCTTTTGCTACGGCGGAGCAGACGAAACAGGTAAGAACCTGGTTCATACCGTTTCTTATTTTGATCACGCTGCCGGCGAAGTAGCCCGGCCGGTAATGGTTGTAGACAAAGCCACCAATGATGCACATGATAATCCGGTAATACAGGTAGATAAAAATGGATACATCTGGCTTTTTTCAACTTCTCATGGTACAGGCAGACCCTCGTTTATTCACAAGAGCGCCAAGCCTTATGATATCAGCTTTTTTGAGCGTGTTGCGGCCACCAAGCTTGTAGATGGGAAGAAAGTTCCTCTTGATAATTTCTCTTACCTGCAGGTATATTACTCGCCGGAGCAGGGTTTTACAGGTCTTTTTACCCACTACGAAAAAAAAGGAGGCCGTGTAATATCTTTTATGAACAGTGCTGATGGGGTTGATTGGAGTGAATGGAAAGATCTTTCGAAACTTGGAGTGGGGCAGTATCAGACCAGTGGCAATAAAGGAGCCCTGATAGGAACGGCATTTAATTATCATCCGGACAGACCCGTTCGCGGAGGTTTGGATTTCAGAACAAATCTGTATTTTTTATTGTCGCGTGATTTTGGAAAAACCTGGAAAACGGTTGATGGTAAAGATATAGGTCTGCCACTGTCTGCTGTTGACAATGCCGCTCTTGTTCACGACTACGATACTGAAAAAAGAAATGTATATATCAGCGATGTGAACTTTGATGAAAAAGGAAACCCTGTTATTCTGTTTTTAACCAGTAAGGGACCTATGCCTGGGCCTGAAGATGGACCCAGGACCTGGCATACAGCCTATTGGAATGGGAAAAAATGGGAAATTCATCCCTTCACCAGCGCTGGAAACAATTACGATATGGGGTCTGTTTATGTGGGTAAAACCTGGCGGGTGATAGCGCCTACTACTATGGGACCTCAGCCCTACAATACAGGCGGCGAAATGGTACTTTGGGAATCTGCTAATAAGGGCAAGACCTGGAAAATGGTGAAAGATCTAACCAGCAAAAGCCAGTATAATCAAACCTACGCGCGTCGGCCGGTAAATGTAAATTCAGGTTTCTACTCACTCTGGGCAGATGGTGATGGTAGAAGGCCCTCTGAATCTGCGTTATATTTTACAGATTACAAAGGCAATGTTTACAAGTTGCCCAAAAACGTTACTACACCTATGGTTAAACCCGAAAAATTATAAGCGTTATAATGGATAATAGTATAACAGCAGCCCCGGTTGGCAGTAAGTCTAATCTGCAACATCTTTTCTCGATCCCAGTTCTGGTAGCTGCATTGGGTTACTTTGTAGATATTTATGATCTGCTGCTTTTTGGTATTGTTAGAATTCCCAGTCTTACCTCGTTGGGGCTGTCAGAAATTGAGATATCCACCATGGGTGCCAGCATTATCAACTGGCAGATGACGGGCCTGATATTGGGCGGGATCCTCTGGGGTGTGGTAGGGGACAAAAAAGGCAGGCTTTCGGTACTTTTTGGATCCATTCTTACTTACTCACTTGCCAACATAGCTTGCGGATTTGTACAGGACGTTACTACTTACAAGTTATTGCGCTTTATTGCGGGCATAGGACTTGCCGGAGAACTGGGTGCCGGCATTACGCTGGTTTCCGAAATCTTACCCAAAAAATTAAGAGCTATCGGAACTTCTATCGTAGCTTCAGTGGGTTTGCTCGGCGCCGTTGTTGCTTACTTTACGGTTCACCTTTTCGATTGGAGGCCTGCGTATTTTGTGGGCGGAGGAATGGGTATCCTGCTTTTGATATTGCGCATCGGCGTTTTTGAGTCGGGTATTTTTGATCATATAAAAAATAAAAAAGATATAATCAAAGGTGATTTCTTCATGCTCTTTAAAAAACGGGAAAGATTCCTGAGGTATCTTCGTTGTATAGGGATAGGCATTGTTACTTGGTATGTAATAGGTATACTGGCAACCTTTAGTAATGAGTTAGGCTTAAAGTTCGGAGTGGCAGAGCCTGTAATGCCTGGCCTGTCCATAATGTGGTGTTATGTAGGTCTGTCTATAGGAGATCTCTCCAGCGGCCTTTTAAGCCATTGGCTCCAATCACGCAAAAAGGCGGTTTTGTATATGATCCTTTTTACGTTAGCCATTTCAGTTATCTTCTTTTTAATTCCTATCAAAACAGCAGTTTTGTTTTACACGTTCATTTTCCTGCTGGGCATCGGTGTGGGATATTGGGCCATGTTTGTTACAATCGGGGCCGAACAGTTCGGAACTAATTTAAGAGCAACGGCTGCCACTACTATTCCCAATATGGTAAGAGGTACCGTAATTGTAATGACCATTTTATTTACCGATTTAAAGCATTATATGAGTGTGCGGGATGCCGCTATTATTATAGGCCTGATCTGTTTTGCCATCAGTATTTACTCGATTAGAAACATTTCGGAAACACATGACACCGACCTTGATTTTATAGAAAAATAGAAGAGGGGCCCTTATTGATAAACCGTATAGTTCTTTATCTGTTTTGTGCTCCGTTGTTTTTGCTTATATTCAGATTTCGTTTAAAACGGTAATGCAAATGGCAGAGTATTCATGAAACAGGGAGCGCTTATTTTATTCATTCTAATTTCAGCTTTTTGCTTTGGTCAGCCTTACTATTTCAGGCATTACCAGGTAGAGGACGGCCTGTCCAATAATACTGTTGGATGTGTGCTACAGGATCATAAGGGGTTTTTATGGTTTGGAACAAAAGATGGCTTGAACAGGTTTGATGGCTACACGTTTAAGGTTTTTCAAAATGAAGGCGACACCCTCCACGGTATTGGCAGCAATTTTATTATATCCCTACATGAAGATAAGAAACACCAGCTATGGGTGGGAACGGATAGAGGACTGTACCGGTATAATACCGACAATGAGGATTTTGAGATCGAAACAGCTGTTCCAGTAAATGAGATCCGTGGAGTCTTGTCCGATGACCTTAACAGGCTCTGGCTTATCATCAGGAACCAGCTGGGCTGGCTGGATAAGAAATCGGGAAGGTTTATTCCGTTTCAGCAGCTGAAACATTTTGGAGTAACTTCTGTTTCTCCCGGTGCCGATGGCACCATATGGGCGGCAAGTTCTGAAGGAGTTATTCATCGGGTTAATACCACTAGCTTAACCGTCAAATCGTATAATGTTTTTGGCCAAAGCGCCACATTTGCCACCCATCGGGTACAGAAGGTTTTCGACACAGGCAAAGGGCTGGTTTTAGTAGGCACTGTTAGTCACGGACTTTATATCCTGAATATAGCCACCGGAGAGTTTGAACAAAAACAGCTTCCTGGACCCGCAGGAACTCAGGTATTTATACGGGACTTTGCGCGGTACAACGATAGTGAGTATTGGATAGCCAGTGAAGCAGGGCTGTTTGTTTACAATATGGAGAGTGGCGCTATTATTCATCTAAGAAAAAACTATAGCGACCCCTATTCTCTTACAGACAATGCCTTGTACTCTTTATGTGCCGATCTGGAAGGAGGAATGTGGATAGGTACTTATTTTGGAGGCATCAATTATTATCCCAATCAGCTCACTTATTTTCGCAAGTACTTTCCACAGTCTACCGACGATGCTACCAGTGGCAATGCTATTCATGAAATATGTAAAGATCCTTACGGTGATTTATGGATAGGTACGGAAGATGCCGGGCTCATCCATCTGAATCCTCTCACTAATGAAAAAACGGTGTTCTCACCCTATTCAATGAAATATCCTTTGGCACATAGCAATATTCATGGGCTGCTGGTCAATGGAAATGAATTATGGGTGGGTACTTTTCACGGGGGGCTTGATGTGATCGATATCCGGAAGAAACGAGTAGTGAAACATTTCAGCGCGCTTAAAAAAGGATTGAGCAGTGACTTTGTGGCTGATCTCTTAAAAACCAGGTCCGGTAAAATTATAGCGGCAACTGACAGGGGTATTTGTAGTTTCGATCCGGCAACACAAAGATTCAGTCAAATGCCGGCATTTTCAAAAACATTCTTCAAGTCCATTTTTGAGGATAGCGAAGGTATTATATGGGCCGGATCTTACAATGAAGGACTGCACTACCTGAACCCGCATAACGGACACTACGGCGTGTACCATTTTGAATCGGGTAAAGCAGGGAGCATCATTAGTAATCGTATTAACTGGATCTATCAAGATAGCCGTGATCAAATCTGGATTGGAACAGAAGGAGGATTGTCACGATTCGACGATGCTACCCGGAGTTTTACCAATTATACTACTGCCAACGGGCTTCCAGGTAATCTTGTATATACTTTTTTAGAAGATGAAAAGGGAGACTTTTGGATCAGCACTTCAAAAGGACTAGTTAATTTTACTCCCCTTAACGGGAAAGTAAACGCGGTCTATACAAAATCCAATGGACTCTTAAGTGACCAGTTTAATTATAATTCTGCTTTCAATGATGGCGAGGGAAACTTGTACTTTGGCAGTGTGAAAGGTTTAATTAGTTTTAATCCCAACTCTTTTAAAAAGAATAATTATACACCGCCCTTATATCTTACCGGTTTTCAAATTAATAACAGGGAGGTTCAGGTAGGACCCGGCTCACCTCTTGAAAAATCGATAATAGCAACCCATCAGGTTGTTTTGAAACATGATCAATCCAGTTTTAGTATTGATTTTGCCGCCCTTAGTTACACGAGCCCTGAAGTTACTGAATATGCCTATATTATGAAAGGATTGGATGAACAGTGGACTTACCTGAAGGCTAATCGAAAGGTGTTTTTTACAGAGCTCGCACCCGGAAACTACACTTTCGCGCTACGTAGTGCTGTAAGTAAAGAGCGCTGGAGTAAAGACTATGACATGCTGCTGATTACCGTATTGCCTCCATTCTGGAAAAGCCGGCCCGCCTACTTACTATATGCATGTATATTGCTAACAGCCATTTATTTTACGGTTCGCAGTTACCACCGGTATCACCTTGCTAAAAATAAGCGCAGGCTTGAAATTCTAGAATATGAAAAGCAAAAAGAAATAAGTCAGACAAAAATTGATTTTTTTATCAATGTTGCCCATGAAATTAAAACACCCCTGACGCTCATAAAAGGCCCTATGGAAAAAGTTATAGAGGAAGCAGATGATCCGGCAGTAATTAAAGCGAACCTGCGCATCATGGAAAAGAATACTGACCGGCTGATCGAATTAACCAATCAGTTGCTGGATTTCAGGAAAGCAGAAGCAGGAGTTGCACAGATCATCACTGAAGAAACTGATATAGTAGCTTTGCTCAATGATCATTACCTAAGGTTTTTAACCGTGGCCGAGCAGGAGGGGCTTGATTTTGAATTAGCGCATCCACGGGCTTTTAGCGCCTTCGTTGATATAGAAGCCATGAATAAAATTGTGAGTAATTTATATAGCAATGCGATCAAATATGCAGGAGGCAAAGTATGGGTGGAGTTATTACCTGTTTTCGCTGGCGATACGACTTTTAGCATTGTTTTTAAAAATGACGGACATTTAATTGCTGCAGATATGGCTGATAAAGTATTTGAAACGTTTTTCAGACTTAATGAATCCAGGAAGCAGGCCGGTTCTGGTTTAGGCCTGACCTTGTCGCGTTCATTGGCGCAGCTTCATGGCGGTAGCCTTACTTTGGAGCCAGCCGAAGATCGAATGAATGTGTTTAAACTGACATTACCGGTTAACGTTGATATTACAATCGAATCGTAAACTACCGATCATGCAACAACAAAAAGCGACTATACTGCTCGTGGAAGATAATGAGGAAATACTAAGGTTTATAACCAACGACCTTGGAGACGAATATGAAATAATGACGGCTTTCAACGGCGTTGAAGCTATTGCAGTTTTGCGAAAGACGCCGGTTTCCCTGATTATTACAGATGTGATGATGCCCGAAATGGATGGTTTCGAACTTTGCCGTATTATCAAGTCAACTGAAGAATTTATACATGTTCCGGTTATTATTCTCACTGCTAAAAACACGTTGCAATCCAGGATTGAAGGAATAGAATTAGGCGCAGATGCCTATATTGAAAAACCTTTTTCTCCCAGGCATTTGCGCGTACAGGTTGCCACTTTGTTGCAGAACAGGGATAAGCTAAAGCAATATTTTGTAAGTAAACCCCTTGTGCATATCAAAGAAACCGCCCATAATAAATCAGATGAAGCTTTTTTAAACAGGGTTAATGAAGCGATCCGTGAAAATATCGACAATGTAGATCTGAACGTAGATCACCTTGCTTCTATATTAAACATGAGCAGGGCTTCTTTATATCGTAGAGTGGGAGAGATTCTGGATATTTCACCCAATGACCTGATAAAAGAAACCCGGCTTAAGTATGCAGCTAATTTACTTGCACAGGAAAACTACAAAGTATATGAAGTGAGTGATAAAGTGGGGTTTGGCTCTTACCGCCAATTCAGCCGCAACTTTCATAAGCAGTTTGGAATGTATCCTTCAGATTATATCCAGGAGCTAAGGAAGGAAAAAAAGAATTGAGAGTTACCTGCCTATTGCAGATTCCGGCATTGATTAGTTTTAGTGATATCTTGTGTTAATTATACGTTATGGATAACAAAGAAATACTGTTGAAAGCTAATGCCGAGATTGATAAAGGGAATTATGAAGGCTTTTTAGAATATTGTACTGAAGATACCCGCTGGACTTTTGTAGGTGAGCAAACACTTAAAGGAAAAGTTGCTGTGCTTAAATATATGAAAGCTGCTTATTTACAACCACCCAGGGTTAGAGTGGAGAACTTCGTAGCCGAAGACGATTTTCTCATCGTTTACGGTACTATAGCACTTTTGAATAAAGCGCAGCATTGGGTAGATTATGGCTATTGTGATGCCTGGCGCCTGGAGGATGGGAAATTGTCCGAATTAAAAGCATACGTAGTGCCCTTATAATAGCGTTGATTTGCGTGCATTCAGTGATGATGGGATCACGGCCTTATAGTTATCGGCAATAGTATGTTTTTTCTTTTCGATCATAGTGATCAATGTTTCTGTACTGTGCTTTCCTATTTCAAACGCAGGTTGCGATATAGTGGTAAGAGAGGGGTTCAATAAAGGTGCTGTCTCAAGCGTAGAAAAAGCCAGTACTTTTATTCTTTGGGGAATAGGAATATCATTTTCTGCGCAAACCAAAAGCGTTTGTATCGCCAGTTTTTCTACAGATGCTACGATGCCATCTATTGCCGGAAACTTTTCTAGAATGGAAGAAATTTGCTCGTAAATATTCTTGTCGTTACTGCAGTCGATAACAAAAGGATAGGTTGCAATTTCATGTTCAATATGACTGATCACATGAAGAAATCCTGAAAAGCGGTTTTGGCAGATGGCCAGTGCATCGGAGGTAGATAAAAAAACCGGGAATTTACAGCCCCTTTCCAAAAGATGCCTTGCTGCCAGCTCTCCACATTCATAGTCGTTGGTAACTACTTTCGGAGCCTCGTATCCTTCCAGTTCCCTGTCAAAAAACACAACCGGTATATTCTTGTTTTTCAGGCTTGATATATGTGTCGTGTCCCTGGTTTCACTGGATACAGAAATGAGCACACCATCTACGCGGCCACTATTACAATGATTGATGGCTTTCTTTTCGAGTTCAAAACGCTCATGCGAAAGATAGAACAATACATGATAGCCTTTAGCTAATGCCACTTCCTGTATGCCATTGATGGCCAGCGAAAAAAAGCTGTCTGCAACTTCGGGTAAGATTACTGCAATGGTTTTGCTTTGTTGTTTTCTAAGACTGCTGGCGTAGGGATTAGGAACATAATTGAGTTCGTTGGCAAGCGCTACAATTTTCTTTTTGGTTGCATCACTTATTTCATAGCTATCCTTTAATGCTTTTGAAACCGTTGCTATCGAAAGGCCCAGTTGCTGCGCTAGTTCCCGTATAGTGATATTACCCATGAGCCACCTTCTTTTGTTCTTTATGCTTAAATCCTCCACAATTTTACGAAAACGGTTTCGTAAATAAAGATTTTCGAAATAATAAAAGTTACGCTTAAAAGATTCACTTTTGAATTCACATCGAAAACGGTTAGCATAAGCAAGGATCAACTACTAGCGAAAACTTTCCTTTCTGCCATTTAAGAAAACAACAAATTGCCAGTTATGAACAAAGAAAATTTTGAGGCTGTGCCGCTCAATAACCTCGACGAGTGGGAAGACGATCTGTTAAGACGGTATCCAGACCCCGAGACGATTGCTACGGCGAAAACAACGGAAGAGTACCGGAATTACGAAACGCCTGCCCGCGATACGGTAAAAGAGTTTTACAGGCTCAATCATAAATATCAAACCTTTGATTTTGTTCAGGAGAAGCGAAAGGAGTTTCTTCAGTTTAATAAACGGGAAATGCCGGTATGGGAAGCTTTTGACTTTCTGAACCAGCTGGTTGACGACTCTGACCCCGATACAGATCTGGACCAGATGCAGCACCTTCTGCAAACCTCTGAAGCAATTCGCCGGGACGGGCATCCCGACTGGATGGTATTGATCGGCCTGATGCACGATATGGGAAAAGTATTGTGCCTTTTTGGAGAACCTCAATGGGCGGTTGTGGGAGATACTTTCCCGGTAGGATGTGCTTTTTCCGATAAAGTAATATTCCCCGAGTTCTTTTCGCAAAATCCTGACAACAGTAATGCCCGTTTCAATACGCCTTACGGTGTTTACGAGCCGAACTGCGGTTTAAGAAATGTGACTATGTCATGGGGACATGATGAATATGTATACCAGATGCTTAAAGATTACCTGCCGGAAGAAGGATTATATATGTTGCGCTACCATTCTTTTTATGCCTGGCACAGAGAGGGCGCATATGATCATCTTTTAGATGATCATGACAGGCAAATGTTGAAATGGGTGCAGCTATTTAATCCTTACGATCTTTATTCTAAAAATCCCGAACCACCCAATTGGGTCAAACTCAGGCCCTATTACGAAGCCCTCGTTGCTAAATACCTGCCATCAACTTTAAAATTCTAAAGCTCAACCTTTACTAGTACTGTTTTAAACCTTAATTTTTTTTCAAGCTTTAAAAACTGCATATGATACAAACCTACAGGCGGTGCGCTGGCCCCGGCTACTTTTTCAGTGCCATAATGTTAATGATCCTGGTCTTTTCAGGACTGTCGTCAGCGGCACAGCAGCCGCAGATCTCAGGTAGGGTGACCGATGATAAAGGCATTCCGGTTCCATCGGTTACTGTTACCGTTAAAGGAAAAAGCAATTCAACTATAACCAACGAAGATGGCCGTTTCATAATATCTGCAAAGAGCAATGAGGTATTGGTTTTTTCCGCCGTTTCCTACCTGGCAAAGGAGATAACCCTTACTACAGAAACTAATTATGAAGTAATATTGGCTACCAATGCGGTAGCCATGAGCGATGTAGTGGTGATTGGGTACGGAAAGAACTCCAAGCGTACGCTTTCCAGTGCCATTACTTCTGTTAAACCTGAAGATCTGAATCGGGGTGCGATAGGAGATGTCGGCCAGTTATTACAGGGAAAAGTACCCGGCCTCAATGTTACGGCAAGCGGCGATCCGAATCGCCCAGCAGCAATGATCCTTCGAGGTCATTCTACCATCAATAGTCCCGGTGGCCCCTTTTATGTTATCGATGGTATTCCCGGCGCTGATATCAATGGTGTAGCCCCCGATGATATCGCATCTATGGACATATTGAAGGATGCTTCTGCTACCGCTATTTATGGTAACCGGGCATCTAACGGCGTTATTATGGTTACAACAAAGAAAGGGAGGGCAGGCAAGCTGCAGGCAGCATACAATGGCTATGTAGGATTTGAAAATGTTAGCCGTAGCCTCGACCTGATGGACGCAGAAGCACTAAGAGCCTATTCTCAAAAAAATAATTACACACCAAGTACAAATGATGATAAGGGCGCGAATACGAACTGGCCGGAGGCGATTCAGAAAAAATCGGCTTTATCACATAATCATAATATATCCTTCAGTGGTGGCACAGATAAAAGCATGTACAGTGCCAGCCTTAACTATCTTAAAAAAGAGGGTATTATCCTGCAAAGCAACCTGGAGCGGGTTATTGGCAGACTAAGCGCGGAGCATCATGCGCTGAATGATAGGCTGATACTGGGCTTAAACATTATGAGCAGTAACAGTAAAGCCTCAAATGTACCATTGCAAAACATGGTGTTTCAGCAGGCCGTAAAGTATAACCCCATGTCTCCGGTCTACAACGAGAACGGGACTTTTTTCGAAAACTTTAATAATACGCAATATTTCAACCCGGTTTCGATTATCAAAAATGCGGTTGACGACACCAAGTACGGTTCTCTGCAGGGTAACTTTACCCTGGAAGCAAAGCTGCCATTCAACCTTACTTACAACGCCAACCTTTCCTATCAGCGGGGTACCTGGCTGCACGGGGAGTATTATAATAGCTACTATTCTCAAAACTATAGCACTGGAAGTTTCTATACCAACGGTGATCCGGGTGGAGGAAGAAGCCTTAGGAATTTTTATTCTAACGGATTGGCTTACCGGAACTATTACCAGAATACCTCAAAAACTTTTGAAACATTCTTAACCTGGGGCAAAAAAATGGGCTTGCACAATTTAAAGGCTGTTCTGGGTTATAGCTGGCAAAGAAACACGAATAATGACGGCTTACAAACCAGCCAGACCAATTTTGTAAATGACTACACGAGCTACTATAACCTTGGCCTGGGCAACTATCAGACAGTAAATGGCTTCGCAGTTGATTATGGTGGAAGCGTTTATGAAGAAACGAATTTTATTTCAGATTTCTTCAGGTTAAACTACGACTTTAACGAAAAGATCTTATTACAGGCTTCTGTGAGACGCGATGGAAGCTCTGTGTTTGGTAAGAATAAGGAATGGGGATATTTTCCGGCCGCAAGTATCGCATGGCGTATATCCGAGTCGGAGTTTATTAAGAATGCCGGATTTATCAGCGACCTGAAGCTGCGGTTGAGTTATGGTGCTACAGGTAATGCCTTCGGTTTGGGTGCGTACAACGCACAGCGTCTTTACAATAAGTCGGGCACCTATTACAATAACGGTGTTTTTGCGGCATCATTCAGGTCTACACAGGGCTCTAATCCCGATCTTCAATGGGAGGTTACAGCCACTAAAAACTTAGGTCTGGATTATGGGTTTCTTAAGGGCCGGATAACGGGTGCAATAGACATTTACGAAAAAACTACTACGGATATGGTGTTTCCTTACAGCGTAGCCCAATCTATCGACCCCAGTGGTTTCTTATGGTTGAATGTTGGAAAGATACGCAACCGTGGTATAGAGTTTAACGTAAACATTAGTGCAGTAAATAAGAAAAATTTCACGTGGACCACAGGTCTCAACCTGGCTGCTAATAAAAACGTAATTCTTGACTTAAAAGGACCCGAGCAATATGGTGTTAATGCAGATTCAACCTATTATACGCAGATTGACGGGCCGGGTACAACCGGCAGCCGCTTGCAATTACTGGCAGTAGGCGGTCCGTTAGGCCAGTTTTATTCTTTCCAATATATAGGTAAAGATGCTTCCGGAAACTCACTGTTTTTGAAAGGTGACGGTACTGAAACCACCAATCCTTCGCAGGTAACGGACTACCACTATCTGGGCAGCCCTCATCCAAAATTAATGTATGGCTTTAACAACAGTTTCAGGTATAAGAATTTCGACCTCAATTTCTTTTTACGGGGCGTGATGGGCAACAAAATTTTCAATGCAACACGTGCTGATCTATCCTATGTGGTAACAGCCGGTCAAACCAATATCAGTCCTTATGCTGCGGATGATGCCAGGACAGATTCACGAAACAATAATTATTCATCAAGATATGTGGAGGACGGATCTTACCTGCGGTTTGATAATGCCACCTTAGGTTATCGCGTCAATCTTAAAAGCGAGTATCTCAGCAGCCTGAGATTTTACGGAACAGTCAACAACCTTTTTGTTATAACGAAGTATAAAGGTATTGATCCGGAAATTAACCAGGGCGGTTCATCGTTGGGTGTGGACTACAACAGTTTTTATCCTAAAACACGTACCATTCTTGTAGGTGTATCAGTTGGTTTTTAACGATTAAAAAGCATTTTATGAATAATATTTTACAACGATTTCTAATAGCGATAGCAGCCTGCCTGGTAATGAGCTCCTGTCATAAAATTGAGGTTACTCCCAATTCTTTATATACGGAAAATGTGTTTCCAAAAACTGATGCAGAGTTCCAATCCGTAATGGGTACTATTTATACCAGCCTGCGCGGTCATTATTCGCTGGCTTACTGGTTCGCGCAGGAGCTGAGTTCTGATGAGGCTATCCTGCCGGTTTATGGCGGGAACTGGTTTGACGGGCAGGGATATATTCAACTGCACCGGCATGACTGGAATAAGGATCACGGATGGATTACAACGGTATGGAATGACGCTTATTCCATAGCAGGTCTTTGCAATCAAACAATGTATATATTCAGAAACGCGCCGGATGGCGACAGTAAAAATACGGCTCTTGCAGAATTGAAAACATTGAGGGCTTACGCTTACTGGGAGTTGCTGGATATGTTTGGAAATGTACCACTGGATACCATTTATCCAAGCCCGGGTGTGCAGGCCAAAGCTAACAGAGCCGACGTCTACAATTTTGTGGTATCGGAACTAAAATCAGCAATACCTTTTTTAAAAACAGCAACTGGAAGTACCACCTATGGTAAGGTAACAGCCTGGATGGCGAACGCATTGCTGGCGAAGACTTACCTGAATGCTGAAGTTTACGCAGGTACTGCAAAATATAATGAATGTATTGCTGCATGCGATGCTATTATCAGTTCCGGGAATTTTGCGGTAGAACCGAGAACCACTTACCTGAGCCAGTTTTATCCAACGAACGGACCTTCATTCAAAGAGTTTATTTTTGCCATACCCTATGATCCGTCAACGAGTAATGGTTACCTGTATCATGCGCGTTATGATCTCAATCGTAACCTGGGTATCAAATACCGCTATTCGGGAAGTACGCCTGGCAGCTATTCATTCAACCAGATCATATTAAATCTAACTACTGGTAGCGGACTGATCAATGCCAGGCCCAGCGGGCCGCGTGCTACTTTATCCAGCTTTTACAATAGTTATTTTAAGGCGGATGCTGGTGATATTCGCAGAGATCAATGGTTGGTAGGAAATCAATTCTGGTCAGATGGCAGCCCCATGATGGTAAGAACAACGAAGAAAGGATACGATCAGTTTTATACCGGTTCAGATGGCGGAGATGCTTATACTTATCAGCTGAGTATTGATTCTGTGATCTCTGCAAGACAAACTTTAGCCTCTATAGATCTGGGCAATGACGAAATAGCATGGAATATGGGTATACGAAATATCAAGTTTCTTCCAGATGCCAACTCCTCCAGCCGAAATCAAAGTAACGACGCTCCTTTATTCCGTTATTCAGATATTCTGTTAATGAAAGCTGAGGCTATTCTGCGTGGCGGTGCAGCTACAGGGGGGCATACAGCACTTTCGCTGGCAAATATGGTGCGCACTAACAGAACTACTTCACCAGCCTGGACCTCGGTAACCCTTGACGATCTTTATGGGGAAAGGGCCCGCGAATTTACCTGGGAATGCTGGCGCCGTAATGATATGATCAGATTCGGGAAGTATGAAAATGCTTACGGTTTTAAAAGTAATACGGATACCTACCGGCGCATTTTCCCCATTCCTACCCAGGCCATGAATACTAATCCGAAACTGGTTCAGAATACCGGTTATTGATGCTGAAAGATTCCTGGCAGATCAGGACAAACGCATCTGGTTACAACTTTTATGTATGATCAGCAGCGATGGATTAGCTGTAGAGATGGGAGGAGTGGTTTAAAAGCGATCCTGGAGGGGTAAATATCAACCCTCCGGGATTTTAGCTGTATTGGGTCACTGTTAGATAGTCGCTGAGATCTTACTATTTCTTATATTTAGTATCAACAATCACTATTTCAAACGTATGTTACACCTGCTTGCTGTTTAACATAGAATTTTCACTGTACAATCGGGGCTTGCAGCTACAGTGTAAGGGAATCAATAGCTACAAAATAAAAAAGGATTGAAAGAAGAAAAGCTCAATAATGATCAGTTGGCAGCTCCGGGTAAAAGACTGTTGTCGCTTGACGCTTTAAGAGGCTTTGATATGTTTTGGATCGTAAGCGGAGAAGGCATATTTCATGGGCTCGCCCGATCCATTCAAGAAAAATATGGACTGATTCAGGATAAGATTACCTGGCAGATAGCCATGACAGAGCATCTGAACCTGTTTGAAAAAATGCTGGTGGGTATTAGCAACCAGCTGCATCATTCCGTTTGGAACGGGTTTACTTTTTACGACCTTATTTTCCCGCTGTTCATCTTTATAGCAGGTATCAGCATGCCATTTTCGTATGCGAAACAATTATCTGTTGGTGCACAAGGCCGGAAGAAGATTTACCTTGCCCTGCTAAAACGCACTTTATTGCTGATCTTGTTGGGGATGATCGTAAATGGATTACTGCAATGGAAGTCTTTTGATGAAACCCGCTTGGCCAGTGTATTAGGCCGGATAGCGCTAAGTTGTTTTTTTGCGGCCATTATCTATTTAAATACATCCTTGCGAGGACGCATCGTCTGGTTCCTTTTTATATTTTTAGGGTATTGGCTGGCTATGCGGCTGGTTCCGGTTCCGGTATTTGGGGCAGGTGTACTTACGCCCGAAGGAAATCTTTCAGCCCATATAGACCGTTTATGGCTACCCGGAAAACTTCACAGGACGGTATATGATCCCGAAGGCCTTTTTTCCACTGTTCCGGCAATAGCTACAGCTTTGATGGGTATTTTCACAGGAGAGTTGCTGCGTAACAACCGGTACACCATGAAAAGGAAGACAGGGTGTTTATTGATAGCAGGTATTCTTTCTCTTGTTGCCGGAATGGCGTGGGGAGCCGTATTTCCCGTCAACAAAAACATGTGGACCAGCTCATTCGTTTTGTATGCAGGTGGATGGAGTCTTCTATTATTCGCGCTTTTCTATTTCGTTATAGATGTAAAAGGTATTAAAAAATGGAGCTGGCCCTTTGTGTGGCTGGGCTGTAATTCTATACTGATATACCTGGCGGCGCATGGCCTGGTTAATTTTCTGTCAACATCGGGATTTTTACTGGATGGCCTTGCCAACAGAATAGATGCCCGATGGCATGATGCTATATTATGGTCGGGCGTAGCACTCATCCAGTTTGCCGCGCTTTACGGCTTATACAAAAGAAAAATATTTCTAAAAATATAACGATCTGATAAACTTCGCCAATGAATACATTATTGCCAGCTGATTACGTGGTATTCTTTGTATACTTTATCGCTGTAGCGGCTTATGGATATTACATCTATCGAAAGAAGAAGTCGGACACTATGAGCGCTAACGACTTTTTTCTCGCTGAAGGTTCGCTTACCTGGTGGGCTATCGGTGCCTCACTTATAGCCTCCAATATTTCTGCCGAACATTTTATTGGAATGAGTGGTTCGGGCTTTGCCTTAGGACTGGCTATTTCAACCTACGAGTGGATGTCGGCGGCAACACTTATTATAGTGGCCGTATTCATCATCCCCTTATACCTGAAGAACCGGATTTTTACCATGCCGCAATTTCTGGCCAAACGTTACAGCGCCCAGGTGAGCACCATCATGGCGGTGTTTTGGCTGCTGGTATATGTATTCGTAAACCTTACCTCTATTATTTACCTGGGTGCTTTGGCTATTTCTTCCATTTCACCCGTTAGTTTCGAATGGAGCATTGTGGGTTTAAGTGTGTTCTCGGTAATAGTTACGCTGGGTGGGATGAAAGTTATTGGATATACAGATGTGATACAGGTACTGGTGCTGCTCATAGGCGGGTTGGTTACTACCTACCTGGCATTATCGCTGCTGGCAGATAAATTCGGGCTGGATGGTAATATACTCGAAGCCCTGGGTGTATTGCGAAAAGAAGCCCCTGATCACTTTCACATGATATTTGATAAAAGCAATCCACATTATAAAGAGCTGCCCGGCATGTCGGTATTGATTGGAGGCATGCTGATCAATAATCTTGCTTACTGGGGGTGCAATCAATATATCGTTCAGCGTGCACTAGGTGCCGATCTTAAAACGGCGCGTAATGGAATTTTGTTTGCTGCTTTTTTGAAGCTATTAGTGCCTGTTATTGCGGTGTTACCTGGTATTACCATGTATGTCATGCATCAGAATGGCATGTTTCAGCGAGAGATGACAGATGCCGTAACAGGTGTTCTTAAACCCGATCACGCATACCCAACGTTAATGAACCTGTTGCCGGCTGGTTTAAAAGGAGTGGCTTTTGCGGCCCTCACCGCAGCTATTGTTGCGTCGCTGGCTGGTAAAGCTAACAGTATATCCACTATATTTTCTTTGGATATTTACAAAAAGTATTTTGATAAAACAGCTTCTGACCGAAAAGTAGTTAGGGTTGGCCGATGGGCTGTTATTATTTCCATGGTAATGGCCGCCATTGTAACCCCTGCTTTAAAGTCGCTCGACCAGGCTTACCAGTTTATCCAGGAATATGTAGGCTTTTTTTCACCAGGTGTATTAGCCGTGTTTTTATTGGGAATGTTCTGGAAGAGAACTACCGCTACAGCAGCTTTGGTAGGAGCCCTGCTCACTATTCCGATATCGGCCATTCTAAAATTCTTACCTGTGTGGACCGATGGCTTTTTTCCTGATTACCCGTTTCTGGATCGCATGACCATTACATTTTTTATAATAGCAGCGCTGATGATAACGATAAGTTTATTAAGACCGGCCAGGCAGGATAATAATACTGTAGAAGTAGACAGACGTTGGTTTAAAGTGTCAACAGAATTTTTAATCGGTTCTGTATTTATTTGCGGCGTACTGGTTGCCCTTTACACGGTGTTTTGGTAGTTTTTATCTTTTAAAATGAAAACATGAAAAGGAGTGATTTCTTAAAAATGGGTACGATGGCAGCATTAAGTCCCTTTTGGGTAGGCCCGGCAACTAGCAGGGATAGATCCATTGATAAAGACCTGATGCGCAGGTTGATTCAAGCCAATAATGACCAGGCAGCGCAATTAATGAAGTTGGTGGAGGAGGGTAAACTACAGTTCAGCCGTATGGTGGCCTACAATATCGCCACTTTGGCAGCAGCTTACTGCGGGCAGGAATCGACCTTGTATCACCAGGCGGCTGTTGTGGAAAAACTAAGTATCCTGGTTAAATTTCTTGCAGCTGCGCAATCAGAAGATGGTACTGTTAATGTAGGCAATCTTGAATCTCCGCCAGATACCGCGTTCCTGATAGAAATATTAGGCCCGGCGGCCGCCATTATGCAAAATGATAAGAGCAGGGACTTGAAGCTCGTACAGCTACAGTTAAAACAAGTGATATTAAAGGCCGGTGAAGGATTGGTTACAGGCGGTATTCATACACCTAATCATCGTTGGGTGATTTCAGCGGCTTTGGCACAGATCAATCATCTTTACCCGAATAAAAAATACCTGGACCGGATTGATGATTGGTTGAGCGAGGGTATTTTTATTGATGCTGACGGGCACTACCCCGAACGCAGCGGCATTTATTCTGGTGTGGAGAATGCTGCACTGATAACCATAGCCAGGCTAACAGGTAAGCCGGAGTTGTATAGGCCCGTAAGAAAAAATCTGGCTATGTATATTTATTATATTGAGGCCAATGGAGACCTGGTTAGAAATGATTCGAGACGGCAGGATCAATATGAGTTTGCTGCAAGGACCGCCACTTTGTTCTATTTGCAGTATCGCTATATGGCCATTCATGATCAGGATAAGAATTTTACAGCGATCGCCAAAATGCTGGAGACTACGCGGGATTTTGAAAAAGATATTCTCAACCGTTCGCTGTATTGCTTTATGGAAGACGAAATGCTGCAACAGCAATTGCCAGACGCAGCGCCGATGCCCAATCGCTACGAAAAATTGTTTACCACATCTCAGCTTTTAAGAATAAAGAACAACAATACATCTGTCACATATTTCGGAGGAGTGGACTGGCCTTTGATTATAGCGTCCGGCCGATCCAATTCTCCCGATTTTTTCTCGTATAGAAAAGGCGATGCCATCTTAAAATACATGCGTTTATCATCTGGCTTTTTTAGCATGGGGTATTTCTACAGCGAAGGGTTGCAAAAGGAAGGTAATAGTTATGTACTGAAAAAAATACTTCAGGTGCCGTACTACCAACCCTTACCCAAAGAGAAGCGAAAAGTAAATGGTGATTATATACTTTCTCCCAGTGTAGACGATCGGTTCTGGAATAAAATGGATTTCAGCAGCCGCCCGGTAAGTAATATGAAAACCCTGGAAACTACTATCCGATTAACAGAAGACAAAGGGACGGTACAGCTCGAATTTGAATTAAAGGGTATGAAGGGTGTGCCGCTTACTATTGAATTATGTTTTAAGGAGGGTGGCCGGTTAACTGGTGTTACAGTTGCTGATATCAACGGTAAAAGTTTTTTGGAAAAGGGCGTGGGAGAATATCACTATGGCAATGATGTGATCCGCTTTGGTCCCGGTATAGTGAGTCATAAACAGGTAGCAAATTTGGAAGGAGAACGCTATAGCACGCATTTCGGAACATTACGTACCAGTGGTGAACATGTGTATATAACGGGTACAACCCCGTTCAGGCATGTATTGGTTTTTAGTTAGCAGATGTAAGCTATGGATATGGCTGGTCTTTTTGTATTATTGATAGATTTAAAGAAGCTTCCGTGCTTTTTTCGCAAGGTCGTTACTGTTTAACTGATCAATCCCCCGGTATAGGCAATTCTTAAAGCCTGAGCCCGACTGTTTACATGCAGTTGCTGGTAATACTGGTACAGTGTTTCTTAACGGTGTTGGCGCTGATATAAAGTTTAGTAGCGCTTTTAAGACGAGCTTAAGAGGACCTTGAAAGCTTTAAAGAATGTTTGTGATCGATGGTTTACAAGGAGGCTGCCTTAGGGCAGCTTCCTTTATTTAAAGTGTTGCAGAGTGAATAATATTAAGCATCATTACGGGTAGAATTTTTGCTTTGCTGCAGTTGGATTTAACTACCGCATATTGGGGGATTTTTGGCCAATAAGCTCAAAATGAGCGAAGATAACGGCTGCTCTCAGCATTTTATGGCTATCATTGCGCACTCAAACCAAAGAGCATGAAGCCTGTCTGTCTATACTGCGTCACCCAATTCTTCAACTTATTCAGGAAGTCAGAACCAGCATCTGATCGAGCTGTGTCAACCGTCGATGGCTCCTCAAACAATAGCAATCCGGTTGGCCGCAAAACTTCTTTTGCCAGTGTTTTAAAAGCCGGGAAATACACTGGAATTTTCACTAAACAGGAAATGCTGGCAAATAGAAAAATGGGTTTATCCGCAACAGGTTTTTCACAAAAAGATATACAGCACTGCGCTTTTAGAAGAAATACTCCAAACTAAAAATTATGAAAAAGCAAATCATTACACTCCTCTTAATGCTATCTGTTACAGTAACTGCTCTTTGTCAAAACGTGGGCATTGGAACCACAACACCCAACAGCAGCGCGGCCCTGGATGTTACCAGTGATAGTAAAGGCATACTGATCCCTCGTATGGATAGTGCTAAACGGGTAGCCATTGCCAGTCCTGCCGAAGGGCTGATGGTTTATCAAAAAAATGGAACGAAAGGCTTCTATTATTACAATGGCTCAGCCTGGAGCTTTGTAGGCAATGCAGCTGGCCCGGCCATTCCAACTCCAACCGGTAATCAAGGCAAGCTTTTATCAAGTGACGGCACCGCCTTAACATGGATAGAGCCGGCTAATCAGCCGGAAGCGAAGGTTGTATTATCGGGTGGCAAAATTGAAGCATCCTTTGATTTCAGCTCTTTTAAGAACCAGACCAACTTTGTGGTAGATCTTTTAATTCCGTGGAGTAATGTTAATATAAAATTACCCGATGCCTCAAGTTTTTCGGTCGGGACAATTGTTACAATCGCTATTTTGAATCCCAAAGGAACTGCTGGTACTGCTAATTTATGGATACCCGGATGTAAGGCTATCCATCTTATGGGTGGAGGGAAGGCTAGTGTAGATATCGGTTATGCCGGGACTGGACAAGTCCTTTACCAGAGTTTTCTGACGAATGGCCAATTTTGGTACGAGCTGAATAATAGGTAATCTTCGTTTTCTAAAGTTTTCCGGTATCTCGATCTGCAAGTTATAATGGTGTAAAATGGCGCTAAGATTTTATTTATTAGTATGAAAAAAAATGTGATAATCTTATCTTTATTGTTCAGTGTTAACCTGCAAGCCCAGACATTTTACAATAACGGCGCAACGGTACATGTAAGTGCAGGTAGTACACTATTTGTAGCTGGTAATATGTCGGCTGCTCCTGGCAGTATTACGGAAGTTTTAGGAACTGTGAACGCCACAACGGGCCTGTCTGCACCTACTCCTGCTGTTGCTATACTTATAGGGCCTGACGGTATATTTGGCAATCCCTCAGCGAGTAATCATATTAATGGTTACCTGGGTAAGTTGGGTAACCAGTCCTTCACATTCCCGGTGGGTAATGGTACCGCTTTGCGAAGCCTGCACATGAGCGCACCGGCATCCATTACAGACCACTACACCGTAGCCTGGCTGGAAGGTGACCCGGGCATTATCCCTGATCCTAGTAATAATAATGAATTTCATCCAATAACAGATTTAGGTAACGGCATTTCCTCGGTAAGTAAAGAGGGTCAGTGGGACTGGCTTGCAGTTACTGGCACTGGCTCGGGACTCACCATCACTGCAACCCTTCCTGATATGGCTACCTACGCTGCATCCGCCAGTCATCTTCGCCTTGTAGGCTGGGATGGAAGCAAGTGGATAAATCTCTCTGAAAATACAGGAGCCAGCGGCCTTACCGAAGGCAGCACGCTGAGCGGTACCATGCAGCCAGGTATAGCAGCGCTGGGCATTGGCTCTGTTAATGCAGCTTTACCCGTGGTATTTGGCGATTTATCGGCAAGAATTAAAGGTGGCAACCTGCTTGTTCAGTTTACAAGTATTAGTGAAACCAACAATGAATACTTTTCAGTACTGGTGTCCAGGGACGGAATCAACTTTCGTGAAATCGGAAGAGTCAATTCGGCCGCTGATAAGGGCAATAGCTATAGCGCTCTTGATTACCGCTTTACAATTAATATACACAGCGTGCTGGCGCCAGCTACCCTGGTTTTTTTAGTCTTGCTGTTACCTGCTCATGTTCAGGGAAGAAGGAAGATGCTTATCGCATGCTTAGTTCTGGTTATTGCGTTGGCAGCCTGTCGGAAAAATAAAGATGTTCTTGATAGCTCAGGTGTTGAAACACTCTTTATTCGTATTGTGCAAACAGATAAGGATGGCTCAAAAGCCTATTCAAAGATCGTAAAAGTGCAGGTTGATTAACAGTGTATTGATAAATACTGCTCTTGCTACAGGCGATCATCTAACCCCGCTTGATGATCAATGAAGCTAATAAATAAATGTCATGCAGGGCAAATAGTAGCGAGATCACATCAGTCAGCATTTTTCTTTACAACATCTACCATGTGATCCAGGTCAAAAGGTTTCTGTATGTAATCATCTGCTTTACATTGATCGGCTTTTTTAGGCAAATCCATGGATGTAGAGGTGAGTACTGCAGGCAATTCCTCTGTGGCCGGATCCTCTTTTAAATCCTTGATCACTTCGGTGCCCATTTTGCCTCCCCCGATATGCTCATCTACCACCACAACATCTGGATCTATTTTGTCAATTTTTTCAAGTGGTTCTGTGGTTAATGATGCTGTAACTTCGAAACCTTCTTCTTCCAGAACCTTATCCATTATATCCAGGATATGGTCATTGTCCTGGATCAAAACAACCTTTTTTTTCATGCTTGTTAATTTTGAATGTAGCCGGGTTTCAGGCAATCTTTTTTCACATATTAAATGTAACGATTTTTACAAATAATATTGCCGTTGCCATACCGGAAGCAAAAATATTTCCGGCGGCAAACGCAGGTCCAACTTTTTTTTTCGAAGCTTTGGAATAAATCAGCTCACACATCCCGGACTGCCCTTGATACAGGCTAGCTTCGCTTACGGATCCTGAAAACCCTGTTGGTAAGAGGGTTTAGTGCGGGGCGTTCATCGCCCAGTAGAATACCCCATTGTCTTAGATTGCCAGACTTGTCAAAAATAAGCTTCAGCACGGCCATGATAGGAATGGATAAGAACATACCAGATACACCGGCAATTGCGCCTCCTATAACGATACCTACAATGCTCGCCAGCGCATTCACCTTTACTCTGGAGCCAACAATGCGGGGCATCAGGATATTATTATCCAGGAATTGAACCACCGCAATAACAATCAATACAGCTGCTACCTGCCAAAGCTCCTGGGACGTAGTAAGGGTAAGCACAACACCAATCAGATTGCCAATAAGCGCACCTACATAGGGGATGAGATTGAGAATGGCGAAGATAATGCCGATCAGCAGCGCATGTTTGATTCCAATGATCATTAAAATTCCTCCTACCAGGATGGTCATATACCCAATTTGGATCATGAGCCCGAAAAGATAAAACTTTACGATACTTTCTGTTTCCCGGAGTACAGCTTCTACCTTATCGTGCTGCGTCTCTTTAAACCAATAGAATACGAAGCGAACTAGTAGATTCCGGTAGAAAATGAGCAGGAAGATGTAAATGGGTATGAGGCCTACAAATATCAAAACACCGCTTAATGATACAAAGGCGCCCTGTAAATATCCGGTGGCGTTATCACCTGCCTTAAGCCCCTGTTTGCGTAACATTTCAATTTGTTGTTCGGCAGTAAAATGCATTTTGGAACTGATCCAGGAGCTCAGGTTATTCCAATGAAGTGTGAGATTCTCTTTGATCTTATCCATATCACTTACAAAACCACCTATTTGCCAGGAAATAAAAAAGCCCACACCCGCAATGATCAATATGAACAAAACGATACATAAAACAATAGCTGGCACTTCAGGGACTTTAAACCTCCGGAAGAATCGAAATAGCGGAAGCAGCAAAAGTGATATAAAAAATGCCATTAAAAGCGGCATAAAGATATCCTGTCCCAATATCAGTAAGGCACCTAGTGCACAAATTCCTAAAATCTCGATCGACCGGCGGACAGTAATGGGTAATTCCTGGATCATAATAATGTTGATTAATTGTAAAGTAGCTTTATTTAGCAAATACAACACCAAAAATTAATAATAATGAGAAACGGGCCTCTTTGCCAAATATTTCCGCATAGAAAAATTATGCAATATGGACTTGAGTAGGTGTTAATTTTCTATTGAGATAGTATTGATGCGCACAGCCAGGGTAGTTGATTGGGTGGCTTTAACCGTAGCTTATTGGTATGTCACATCGGCCAACGGCATCCCCTCGTTTGGGGGATTTTTAACTTTACACCGGCTACCCACCAGAAATCCAGTAGCTTTAACGCTTCTGAATGATCCAGACTAATGTTTACCCAACTCGTCAGCTTCTTTTTACCACCGGCAGTTCGTAGTAATCCGTCACATGAAAAGTATCACGAACTCAGGTTGATCGTCAGTAGCACCTGTATCGGAATTCTGCTGTTGCTGCTATTTCCCTTTTTCAACTATATGATAGGGAAACCTATCTGGGGATATTTACTGAACCAGTTCCTCCTGCTTTGCGTATTGTTTTCTATTAAATTTTTTGGGCACTATCGCATGCCTATGACATTGGCAGCCTTTATCACTTATTTTATCATTTATGACTGGCTGGCCGATTCAGGGCTGATCTACTCGGCCAATATGAGTGTCCTGCACATGTACCTGCTGGGAGCCATCTGGGTGGATCGGAAATATGGCAAATTCACTATACTGAGCAATCTGGTAGTGATAACCCTCGTCTATGGCCAAACCCTTAAAGCGCATCCTGATCCGGCTATCTTCGAAACTTTGGGAAGTCCGGCATACCCGCTGATCGTGCATTTGCTGTGCACCATCTTTTTTGGCGGGTTCCTGGCATACCTGTTAGGGGATCAGGATAAGGACCGCCGCAAGATCAAAGAGCTCCAGGATAGTAAAATCAGTGCGCTCGATCAGCTGGTACAGGCACGTACCGAGCAGTTAAACAATGTGCGTACAACTATTGCCCGGGATTTTCATGACGAAACCGGTAACACTTTATCAGCCATTACCCGCCTGGCTTATACTTTGAAATCAAAGCTAAACCATAACCATGAGGCCATGCCGGTAGTGGAGCATATTTTGGAGAACACCCACGGCTTATATGCCGCCAGCAAGGACTTCCTGTGGAATCTCGATCATAACAGTGATCACCCGATGGAACTGTACCATTATATTACCAGCTATGGTCAGCGCTATTATAACCAGCTGGACATGGCGTTTTCAGCAACTGCCGGATATGCGGTGCCGGGACTTTTGCATCCGTTTGCTGCATTGGATGTTATTTACATTTTCAAAGAAGCTATGACCAATGTGATCCGGCATGCGAATGCCTCAGAGGTTTTGTTTCGCATGGAGGGAGCAGAGCAGGGGCTGGTCTTTCGTTTAACAGATAATGGCAGTTGGAAAGCGGCTGATGAGCAACTGCAACATTTTGGGTTAAACAATATGCAAAAGCGGGCAGATAAAAACAAATTTATACTAACTATACAAACAAGTGCATCAGGAACCACCGTAGAACTTAGGGTTCCTGTGCAATTTCAAAAGGAGGACTTATGAATCCGGGAATCATGATCATTGAAGACAATGTAACGATCCGGGAAGGATTTGCAGGAGCTATTGAGAGCTCAGGCAAATACCGGCTAACCGGCGCTTATGGCAACTGCGAAGCAGCATTTAAAAAGCTGGAGCAGGATGTGCCTGACCTGGTGCTGATGGATATCGAACTACCGGGTATCGATGGCATTGAGGGCACACAGCGAATTAAAAGAAGGCTGCCGGATTGTATTGTGCTGATCATTACCGTAGTGGAGGATGGCAAGAAGGTATTCAGTTCCCTTTGTGCGGGAGCAGGCGGTTATATTATCAAAAATTCCGGGAATGAAGATATCATCAAAAATATTGACGAAGCTTTTGCCGGTGGCGCGCCTATGAGCCTACCCATTGCGATGATGGTAGTAGAGTCTTTTCGGCGCAGGTACGATTCGCCGTTGTCGTCAAGGGAGGAGGAAGTTCTGAAGGGAATTTCAGAAGGTAAAAGTTATTCCAAGTTAGCGCTTGATCTTTATATAAGCAAAGAGACGGTACGCACCCATATCAAAAATATTTATCAGAAGCTTGCCGTCAACAGTAAAGAGGCGGCCCTTAAAGTGGCCGGCGACAATAAATGGCTGCCCTAAAAAGCTGCCGGCATATGAATATGAAACCGGCAGGTCCGCTACGGCTGATGTTGGTAATGGTGTGCAACGGCCCATTCAGGTGTTGAGATCTGTTTTAGTATTTACAAAGGCAGGTAACTGGTCTTAAAATGTCCGTTCCGGATCACCTGTTCGTTAGTAGCGGTAGCGTTCGCTGGCTTTAAAATGGCAGAGAACCGGCCTTCAATTTCTTTTTGAGCAGTATCGATCCGCTCAATGGAGAGGGTAGCAACTCCTGCTTCGCTGCTCCATTCGAGTACCTTGGGTACCAGGCTACCTGATCGTTCTGAATAAGTGATCCGTACGCTATCCTGCTGGCCTGGTTCATAAGTGCCGGGTGTGGCCGCTGCTCTAAGGTATATACTGAGTTTGCGTTGCGAAAAGTTAATATCTCCCAATCTGCCGGATGTCTGGATAGAAAGAAGGCTGAAACCAGTAGGCGTAAAGGCTGCATAAGTATTCCACCAGCGCTCCGAGTTGTTGATCGAAAAATATAAAGATACCGGTTGATGGTCCAGGGTTCCCAGGTCGGTAGTCGAGGCCGAATCTATCTTAATGGCATATTCCACCTTTCTGAAAAGCTTTGATGAAAACACTGGGGTTAAAGTATACGAACCAGCTTTAAGACCGGTAAACCTGAAAGAACCGGTAGTTTTATCGGGTGTCGTCCAAAAAAATTCCGGGTTGATGGTTCCTTTCCATAGAAGAGCTACGGAGTCTATCTGTCCGGCAGGCAGTAGCGTTCCGCTTACAATACCTGATGGCAGGAGGGCAGGGATATCTTTATCAATCTTCTTCGTTCCGGGTTGAACCGGTGATTTTTGACAGCTGGTTGAGAGGACCGCGAGCAGGAGATAATACTGGATACGCATATAAAAGAACTGCAAAGGTATTTCGGACTCCGGGTACTGGCAATACCGCAGATTGGGGGAATTTTCTGTATCAGGCCCTCAATAGGTATTATGCCTGATGAGATTGGGCCGTATCATCAGTAGTTTCCTGCTATAATGTTGATCCTGCAATAGCCTTTCTACAAGTGCTTCAGTGTCTCCGGCAGCGTATCTCTGTTAATACATATCCTTCCTCAATTAGCAGTATATGCATAAACGAAATTAGAAAGCATGGTCGATTTGTTGCGCGGATAGCGCATTCCCAGGTAAAGAAGCCCTAACATTCAAATCACTATCTGCATACTTTAGAAGCTTTCGACCAAATAATGATCAATATTTAGCTGCCGCTTTAACTATTCTGGAATAAGATTTTGTTCCGTCTTTATCTATTTGTGCTATCCTTACGTACAGGTTTTTACCTTCAATGTCAATATCTGCGCTTTTCTGGCAAGAAATAGAGCCGAGGGCCATCATGATGGAAGCAATACCTATATTACGGAACCGTCTTCTGAAAGGCAGAAACATAAAAAGACCCAATATCAGGGCTCCTGCTAAGCCTTTCTCATTGAGATTAAAAGTAAATTCATAATCTATAGCGGTATCTGAGTTGCCACGGGTTGATTTGGAAGAAAGGTGGCCAATTTCAGTGAAGTTAACGCCGTCAGCAGATACTTCAATGGTAAAATGATCGTTATTCGTTTCTGAAAGGGTTTGCCAGGAGACTTCGAGATTGTTTTGTGTAACAGATGCTGCGACTTTTCCAAAGGTTACCGGTAAGGCGTCCAGCGTCCAGTTAAAATTGTCTATAGCAAAGTATTCATAACTTGGGTTCATTTTTATTTCAAGCTGGTCAATTGCAATACTTGTGTAATTAGATGCCCCCTCAGTCGCAAAATTGATATAAACAAAACCTTTCGAAGGAAGGGCAGTTGCAGGGTTGATATCAAACCCCGATCCTTTGATAAAGGAAAATACTTCATTACCCGCTCGTTTGCCGGTAAAAGTAACTGTGCCCGCTGCCCAACCCGGATTGATACCACCGGGGCTTTGAGCGGCATTACCGGTAACATAGAACCAAAAATTATTGACTTTAAAGGTGCCGCCTGTCGCAGCAATAATTCCGGTTCCGCCGTAAGTAGAGTTGGACGGATTGTCGGTGAACTCCATAAACTGGTTAGATCCGTTATAGCCCAAAGTGGCACGATTCATAATAGAAAAATTGTTGCCAGCTGCAGTTAAATTGAAAGTCAGGCCTCCGCTCGTAAAGGATTTGGCATTGGCAGGTCTTGAATCAAAATTTTCCGTTGTCTGAGCGTTAATGTAGTGACAAACACATATAAAAGCAAATGCACAAAGCAGTCGAAATGTTTGGATCATTGTTTAGAGGTTTTAGGGGACACAAATTAACTACTATTTATCCTCATATACAAAAAGTAATTTTCAATGGCTTTAAAAGGTTGAGTGGTTGTTGTTGACTGAAATTGGCTCGTTCACAACTAATTCTATAAAATCTTTAATGCGCTGCTTATCTTTATAACTATCTAAAATATATAGCCATCATGAAGCTTTTAAAAGCCCTTACTGTTGTTACGCTGTTGATCAGCTTCCATTGTTCCCGTGCACAAACTGTAATCAAATACTTATCGGGTACAGGTGCGGATCACACAGCGGCCTGGGATTTCTATTGTACCGATGGCATGAACAGCAAGCAGTGGAGTAAAATTAATGTGCCTTCCTGTTGGGAACAGCAGGGCTTTGGTGAATATAATTATGGGCACGTTCCACTCGATAAAAGACTAAATGAGCAGGGCCATTATAAACATGAGTTTGCAGCACCTTTGGAGTGGAAGGGCAAAGATATTCAGATCGTTTTTGAAGGCGTTTTTACAGATTGCGAGGTGATCCTAAACCAACAAACGATAGGAAAGCACCAGGGTGGTTTTTATGAATTCAATTTTAATATTACGAACCAGGTTTTATATGGACAGAAGAATCTTTTGGAAGTAAAGGTTAAGAAAAGGTCTGACAATAAATCTATTAACCAGGCTGAGTTAGAAGCAGATTTCTGGAATTTCGGTGGCATCTTCAGACCTGTATACATCGAGGTAAATCCCATGGAGCATATAGAACATGTTGCCATTGACCCTCGCGCAGATGGAACTATTCGAACTGATATCACCATTAAAAACAGGGATAAAGCTGCCCGGTTGCGATTGAGCATACAGGACTTTAATCACAAACCCCTGGCAACCTTCAGTGAGCCGGTTATAAAGGGAGCAGGCAGTTTTCGCAGTGTACAAAAGTTTTCTCATCCTAAGCTCTGGTCACCGGAATTTCCCAACCGCTATCTTGCTGAATATGCTTTATTGGACAAAAATGGTAAGGTACTTCATAAACGTGTTGTAAAGATTGGCTTTAGAACAGTTGAAGTGCGGGCGCAGGATGGTATTTATGTTAATGGGGCGAAGATTAAATTCAAGGGGGTAAACGCACATACTTTCCACCCTGATTTTGGAAGAACTTCATCAGAGAAAATGAGTATAGCAACGGTGAACCTGATAAAGGACATGAACATGAATGCTGTCAGACTATCTCATTACCCACATGATAAACATTTCATGAATGCCTGTGATTCTTTAGGCCTCTTCGTGTTGGATGAGCTTACAGGTTGGCAAGCCCCCAGCTATGATAGTATTGTAGGCCGTAAGTTACTCCGGGAACTGGTAAAAAGGGATGTGAATTATGCATCAGTATTGTTTTGGGATAATGGTAATGAAGGTGGTTGGAACAAAGCCTACGATCATGAGTTTGCCGAGGTGGATATACAGCAAAGAGAAGTGCTGCACCCCTGGGCTGCATTCGGAAAGACATCAACAGCTCATTATATCGATTATAATTATTTATCGGGAACCAATTTCGCCAACCGGCAGATTTTCTTTCCCACTGAATTTCTGCATGGATTGTATGATGGCGGTATAGGTGCAGGTTTAAACGATTACTGGTCTAAGATGTGGTCTCATCCTTTATGTGCCGGCGGCTTTCTTTGGGTACTTGCGGATGAGATGGTAAAAAGAACCGATACAAAAATACTCGATGGTGATGGTAATCATGCACCCGACGGTATTGTGGGGCCTTACCACGAAAGAGAAGGCAGTTATTATACGGTGAAGGAGATATGGTCACCTATTAATATAGAGGATAAATACATTACAGAATCTTTTGATGGTATCCTCAATATTGAGAACAGGTTTCATTATACCAACCTGGCCGATTGTAAATTAACCTACAGATGGGTTTCATTTATGGCCTCACCAGCAGGCAACCGTAAGATTATTAGCCAAGGGCCTGTGCCCTTAGAAAGCCTTAAACCTTTAGAACGTACACAGCTGAAGGTGAACAGGCCGGAGCTATGGAGGCAGGCTGACGTATTGGAGGTAGAAGCCAGGGATCCGCATGGCAGGCATATATACACCTGGACCTTCCCCGTAAAAAGTCCTGCGCAAATGACGAATACCATGCTGCCGGGCAGCCGGCTAAAGCAAACAATTCAATTTTCAGAGACCGCCGGGGATTTCGTATTTGATGCCGGCACGGTAAGGCTGGCGATCGATAAAAAACTAGGTGTACTTCAACAGGTCACCAATGCAAAGGGAATAATATCGTTCTCGGGCGGTCCGTTATCTGCCAGTGAAAACGATCAGGTAACCGGGGTGCAGCATGATGAAATGGATGGTGTCCACCGGGTTACGGTTGCTTATGAAAAAAACAAAATGAACGTGGTGTGGACAATCAATCCTGATGGACTCGTGAACCTGGATGTTAAATACAGGCCATCTAACGGTGTAGCATTTTGCGGTATAGATTTTAAACTCCCCGAAAGCGAAGTAGAGGGAATGAGATGGATGGGCAATGGACCATACCGGGTTTGGAAAAACCGGACCAGAGGTGTAACCTTTAATATATGGGAGAAGAAATATAATAACACAGTTACCGGAAGTTCGGGCTTTATATACCCTGAGTTCAAAGGATACCACTCCAATTTGTATTGGGCTGAGATTAACCTGAAGCAGGGGAAATCATTTAAAGTTTACTCCCAATCAGAAGATATCTATTTAAAAGTATTTAACCCCGAGCCCGGACCAGATCCGGCCAACACAGCTGTTAAGCATTCAAAGGGTGACCTGTCGTTTCTGCATGGTATTCCTGCAATAGGGAACAAGTTTAGTAAAGCGGATGTACTTGGACCAGAATCGGCAACCTATCAGTTTGATGCCAGAAGAGTTCTGAACGATTATTTGACTATCAGCCTGGTTTTTGATTTTAGCGTTATCTGATTTAAGGTCGGGCGCAGCGTCTGTTATTTTTTGTAGATAATTTTCGGCATCTGTTTAAGCGCGCGAATACGGCAGATGGAACAGTTGTATACCGCTCAGAATTGGAACATCTTTCCGGTCTTTCCGGCCGGGAAAAGAAATTCTATTTTGCAGGACAAAAACAGTATGGATGGTGCCAAAAACAGTATGTTCCATAACTTTCTGCACCTGATAGAAAAAGACAAAGTGGGAGTCCGGGCTAAAACCATTATGGTTGCTACATGTGAGGTATTCATGTCTGGTACATATGTATAATGTTGCGGCGTATCTGAAATAAGACGGAACATTTGTTTCAATAACGGTTTGCAAACTTATTATTGGTAACCTGGTTTACCTTCCTGTAGATAAAAAAGGCCAGAAACTAAAAAATCCCCGGCCTGCTGCGAACGTAAAACGATTAAATAGCTATCGCAGCCAACGATTGAGCAGTAAATATACAACTAAAATACAATCGATTTCATGTCAGAAGTTGATTTGGCTACTTTTATCTTTGCCCCCCTGATATGCTTTTATAAGCAGTGTTTTGCTCATCCGGTCAATAATTACCTTAATTTAAGAAAGAAAAATTAATGACATAGGAACGAGGTTATGTAAATTTTAATACAATCGATTGCATTTTCACTAAATACACTTAGGTTTGTAAGGATTTTTCGATAGCAGGCCTGGTTAACTACACTTTAAACAATAAGATTTTAAATAACATTGAATGAAAAAGGAATTTTCAATTACTGAATTGCAGGATGTTGCAACGCAGGTAAGGCGGGATATTGTCCGCATGGTTCATGGTTCCCAGTCGGGTCATCCCGGCGGATCCCTTGGGTGCACCGACTTTCTCGTTGCCCTTTATTTCAGGGTACTGAGTCATAATCCTTCTTTCAATATGGAAGGAACCGATGAGGATCTATTCTTCCTGTCTAATGGTCATATCTCTCCGTTACTATATGCGGTGCTGGCCCGCAGCAGATACTTTGATATAGCAGAGCTCAGCACATTTAGAAAAATTAATTCAAGATTACAGGGACATCCTACCACACATGAAGGTTTGCCGGGTATCCGGATGTCATCTGGCTCTTTAGGGCAGGGACTTTCCGTGGCGATCGGCGCTGCCATAACCAAGAAACGAAAGGGAGAGTCAAACCTGGTTTTTTCATTGCATGGGGATGGAGAACTATAGGAAGGTCAGATATGGGAGGCGGCTTTGTTTGCACCCGCTAAAAAAATTGACAACCTCATTGTAACGGTCGATGTAAACGGACAACAGATAGACGGATCAGTAGAAGATGTATTGTCTATGGGAGACCTGAAGGCGAAGTGGCTGGCTTTTGGCTGGGATGTAGTTGAAATGAATGGAAACCTTATGGCTGAAGTTCTGGAAGGGTTGGAGCTTGCAAAAAGCAAAACCTTTAAAGGGAAGCCTGTAGTGATTTTGATGAAGTCTGACATGGGGCATGGCGTGAGCTTCATGACGGGCTCGCATAAATGGCATGGCGTTGCTCCCAATGATGAGCAGCTTAGCATTGCACTTTCCGAACTTGCTTCAACCCTGGAAGACTATTAAGACCTCACCAACCAATCATTTAAATAGCTTAAAAATGACTAAATATACAGTTACAGATAAAAAAGATACCCGTTCCGGATTTGGTGCGGGTTTGGTAGAAGCTGCAAGAAGAAATGACAAAGTCGTAGCGCTTTGTGCAGATCTGATCGGCTCTCTGAAAATGGAAGCTTTCATTAAAGAATTTCCTGAACGATTTACACAGGTCGGGATCGCCGAAGCGAATATGATGGGTATAGCTGCCGGAATGTCCATCGGTGGCGAAATTCCGTTTACAGGAACCTTTGCCAATTTTTCAACCGGCAGGGTTTACGATCAGATCCGGCAAAGCATTGCTTACAGTGGAAAGAATGTAAAAATATGTGCCTCCCATGCGGGACTTACATTAGGAGAAGATGGTGCAACCCATCAGATACTGGAGGATATTGGCATGATGAAAATGCTGCCCGGAATGACGGTTATCAATCCTTGCGATTATAATCAAACCAAAGCCGCCACCATAGCCATTGCTGATTTTGAAGGACCTGTTTATTTAAGGTTTGGCCGCCCGGTAGTGCCCGTTTTTACCAGCGAAGACCAGGTTTTTGAAATAGGAAAGGCATGGATGGTGAATGAAGGATCGGATGTAAGCATATTTGCTACGGGGCATTTGGTTTGGGAAGCCATTCAGGCCGCCGAACAACTGGAAGAAATGGGCATCAAAGCAGAAATAATAAATATCCATACGATTAAGCCTTTAGATGAAGAAGCAGTTTTAAAGTCAATTGCTAAAACCAGGTGTGCGGTGAGCGCAGAAGAGCATAACAGGATTGGAGGTTTGGGCGATAGTATTGCTCAACTCTTGATCAAGAACGACCCGGTACCACAGGAATTTGTTGCAACCAACGACAGTTTTGGAGAAAGTGGTAAGCCCGCGGAGTTAATGGAGAAGTATGGACTGAATGCAGCCAGCATCGTAAAAGCGGCTCAAAAGGCCATACAGCGTAAATAAACTATTTCACCGCATTTAAGCTACTAGTATTGGCCCTGCTGTAAGAGCAGATAAGGAAGGTAGACATATTTGATAAAACGATTTTGCTTCTATAAATTCTAAAATTTTAAACACATAATTTATTATGATCGTATTATTAGGTGAGCAGGAGTACTTTAAAGGTATTCCTCAGATAAAATATGAAGGTACTGAGAGCGATAATCCTATGGCATTTCGCTGGTACGATGAGAACAGGGTAGTAGCCGGTAAAACATTAAAGGAGCATTTTCGTTTCGCCTGCGCTTACTGGCATTCGTTCTGTAACGATGGTAACGATCCGTTTGGCCCTGGCACGCATGTGTTTGGCTGGAACAGCAAAACCGATGCGGTTGACCGAGCCAGAGACAAAATGGATGCGGCTTTTGAGTTCATCACCAAAATGAACCTGCCGTATTATTGCTTTCATGATGTAGACCTGGTAGATTACGGAACAGATGTAAAAGAAAATGACAGGCGTTTACAGGC